>Ga0209347_1000756_pt1 | contig 69471 bp, 69 predicted proteins | sample AutmiccommuBRH23_FD_187382 | JGI IMG/M metagenome (GOLD analysis project Ga0209347, IMG submission 187382) | Deep subsurface microbial communities from Mt. Terri, Switzerland - Autotrophic microbial communities BRH/23 (SPAdes) (version 2) | ecosystem: Environmental > Aquatic > Deep subsurface >... | reverse complement strand
GCCGCAAAACACCTCGGCATAGGCAGATCAACAGCTTACAAGGCGATCAGAAATGCCACGCTGTAAGCCATGTTCAGGCTTCGTTCTCCCTTAGCGTGGTTCTACGAAGAAACCTTCCGATGGGGCCTACGTGCCACGCCGCACAGAAGCATATCTGTTGCAATCGTCACGGCCCTCCCTCTGACGTGCCGTAACCTGAAAGACATCTATGGAGCGGACGAAATCAAAAGCAGGGTCCGTCACATCGATATCGGCGGCACGCCCGACAGCTTGGGCGAGCTGGAGCGTTTCTCGCTCTCGGGGCAGGGAGACTGCTTGACCAGGATTGAACCCCGCCAACCTGTAGAGGCGCTCAACCGGGTTCGGCGCCTCGAACTCAGCACGCATTGGACAACGCCAGATCTGCAGCGGTGGTTCGACTGGCCAGGGCGTGATCCGGCGGATGAACTCCGCGCGCGCACGGGCGCAGGGAACCGACGCAGGCCAACCGCCTGCGAGGCACAGGAGGATCGCACAATCGATCTGGTAGCCTTGTGCGGTGGCAGGTTTGGCAGCAAGCGGTGTAAGCCCGATCGCGATGATCGCGGCAGTTGACACAAGCCGCCTCATGACAGAGCGCCGCCGCTAACCTGTTGGCGTATAATCAGACTTATGTTAATTGTGTCATAATTGCTGACATATTTTGCGCGTCGTTTCATTGGAACATCTCCTGGTAAGCGTCAAGCACAAGACGGACTTCGGCCTGCGCGGAAGCTGATGCTGCGGCGAGGCAATTCAGATAGGTTTGTGCCTCATCGAAGTAGGTGTTGAACTCGGCTCTGATGTCGTCGCCGTACTCGTTCAGGAGCGCAGGCGAGGCCGCCAGCTCCGGCCGCAACGGCAACACGCAGTCCATCGCCAGCGTCTCGGCATTTGCTGGGATCGCTAGGGCGATGAATGTGCTACATGCCAGCAACCGCGACATCTGGTGGTCTCCCGACAATCTGGGGGCGAATCGTGTGTCGGACCTATCACTGAAAAAATATCTTAATCAATCAAAAGATATCTATTGACCATCTAACGGGTTTTCCGCTACGTCGCCGCATATCTTGTGACATGCACTGTTTGAAGCGGTGCAAAAGCAGGTTACTTCCGTAGGAACTTCTTTCCTTCGGAGGCAAAATGGCAGGAACAAAATACCCCGTGATCCTAACATCGCACATGCAAGAGGCGATCGAGGGTGGGGCATGGATCGAGGTGGAATGCGTTGAAGCCCCGGAAAAGGGCGGCAACACGCATAGGGGTGGCTGGACGGTTTTCGTCTGCTCCAATGACGGTCAAGGCGGTGTGCACCGGTCGGTCTATGTGACCAACCGGGATCTTAAACCACGCGTCTTCAAGACCGCAGCAGGGCTCATGAGCTTCTGCCTGGAGCTCGACGCAAAGGTATTCAGCTGCCCTCTCCGAGAAGGTGAGAGAGGCACGTGGGAGTTTGAGACGACAAGGTATCCTACCAGCGGCTAGCCTCGTTCTCTGGGGGCTTTCAGGCCCTTCCACTTATGCACAATCCGTTATCGATCTCGATGCTCCAGACCGTGTTGGTCGACTGACCAGTAGCGTTCTCGACTTTGCAAGACCCCAACCCGAGCAAAGCGACGGTGTCGCACGCTCTGAGGTCGTCCCTCTTGATTCACCACGCCTGTCTCCGCCTCGGGTCCCATCGGGCCGCCCTGCGATCGAGACTATGATCCTTGATGTGGGGTCGGTTTACGTGGACCACCCGGCCCTGCGCAGGGCCGGGATGTCCTCTCGCGATTGGCTCGCATTCTTTCGCGCCAACATCGCTATTGAAAGCGCATTTGATCCAGGCGCGCGGTCGCATGTCGGCGCAATCGGGCTTGGGCAGTTGATGCCGGACACTGCGCGCGTGCTTGGCGTCGATCCGCATGATCCTGAGCAAAACCTGCATGGATCCGCCCGCTACTTGCTGACACAACTTGATCGTTTCGGCACGCCGCAGCTTGCGCTTGCAGCCTATAATGCCGGCCCCGAAGCCGTGGCGCGCCATGGCGGGATTCCCCCCTACCGCGAAACCCAAGGCCATGTCCGCAAGGTCATGGCCGTCTATGCCCAATCCATCGGAGACCAGATATGAAACGCATCGACTATACCCGGGCGGCATTGGCCGCGTTGCTGATAGTGGCCGCAGCCCCGGCGCTTGCACAGGACCTCAGCCCGGTCTCTGACATGATCGACAACATCATCGACGCGGTGACGGGTCCGATCGGTCGTGGCCTCGGCGTGCTCGCTCTCGTGGGATCGGGTGTCATGATGTTTTTCGGGCGCCTCAACTGGCCGATCTTCGTCGCCGTGTTTGTCGGCGTGGTGCTGATCTTTTCGGCCGAGACCATCATCGACGGCTTTGCGGCTCCTTGATCTGACCGACCGCAGAGACCTCCATGCGCGACACACCACTCTTTCTGGGGCTGACCAAGCCGCCACGGATATTCGGTCTCCCGATCGGATATTTTGTGGCGCTGGTCTTCGCATCCGTGATCCCTTTCATTCTGGTTGACGACATGCGGTTCCTGCTGGTTTTCCTCGCGGGCTACCCACCGCTTTGGCTGGTCGCAGACCGCAATCCACATCTGTTTCAGATTTTGAACGTGGTGATGTCGCGCACACCGCGAACGAGTGTGCGATCCCGCGATGGAGGCGATCTCTATGTCGCGTGAGTTTCGGGGGTTGATTGCCAGCAGCGCTGTTCGGGATGCACTTGGGGACAAGGTCTTGAAAGCCGAGCGTCTTGGGCGGCACCTACCTTACATCGCTGCGGTGCGAGACAATGTCATTCTGACGCGGCAGGGTGATCTGATGGCGTCGGTCACGCTTGGCGGGATCGACAGCTTCACCAGCGATGACGCCCGGATCGATGAGATCAGTGAAGGCTTTGCCCGGATCGTCAGCCAGTTGGGCGAGCGTTTCGGTTTCCACATCAACAAGGTATCACGCCCGGATGTCGCGGACCTTGCTGCGCCTGACGGTATGCCCTTTGCAGATGCGGTAGACGCGGCGTGGCAGAGAAGCCTGCGCGCACGTGACCTGAAAGCCCGCACCTTGATGCTGACAGTATTGATGCGTCCGTCGATGCCGCAGGCATTGTCGAAGGTTCTGGGTGCCCTAGGCGGGGGCCGCGATTTCCAGAAAGACATCGATACGCGAATTGTTGCCCTGGAAGAGGCCATGACGCTGCTCATGGCGATGTATTCCGACGCAGGCGCAGCGCGCCTGACAGTCTCGAGCGGGGACTGGCTTGCAGTGTTGGCCGCGGTACACGGACAGAGCTACGGCAAGATCATCGCGGCCCCCGGGCAACTGTTGGCTGACACGATGAGCAATTTCGACGTCAGCTTTCAAGGCAAAACCATGCGGCTGGAAAGCGGCGACAGCGCACGATACGGCGCGATTTTCGGGATAAAATCCTATCCCAGTCGCACCTGGCCAACCATGCTTGACGCGTTGGAACTGCCCTATGACATCACGATCACCAACTCTTTCACGCCGCGGCGCGCCAATGAGATGGTTGAGCGCATTCAACGCACCTTTCGCCAGCGGGGTGCCTCCGAGGATGCTGGTGTCAGCCTGACAGAGCAATTGATCGAAGCCGCCGACGCCGTGGCATCCGGCCGGTCGACCTTTGGGACACACCATGCATCCGTGCAGGTCTTCTGTGACAGCGCCGAGGAACTGGAACAGGCAGCTTCCGAGATCTGGCGGGCGGGGCAAGAGACCGGTGCCGTTCTGGTAAGGGAATCCTGGGCCGCAAAGGCGCTCTATTTCGCGCAAGCGCCGGGAAACTGGGCCTACCGGATCCGTGACGGGATCGTTTCGTCGCACAATTTCGCGGAACTTGCAGCGTTTCACAAGACAAGGCCGGGGCGCGGACCCGAGGCCAGCCCATGGGGCAAGACGATCACGGCCTTCCCGACCGTGACCTCCAGCCTCTACCGGTTCAACTTTCACGAAGCGGGGCGCCGGACCGATGAGCCAAGCGTCGGGCACACGCTTGTTCTGGGCCGCACCGGATCCGGCAAGACACTCGGCACGGCTTTTCTCATGGCGCAGGCCCGCAGAGTGGGTGCGCGGGTCATCGTTTTCGACAAGGATCAGGGGTTGGAGATGGCGATCCGCGCTTTGGGTGGCAGCTACAGCGAAATCAAGGTGGGCCAGCCCACCGGCTTTAACCCGATGACCACGGAGACCGATGCGCGGGGGGCCGCCTGGCTGACAGATTGGCTCGGCGACATTCTGGCCCGTCACCGTCCATTTGAGACGGTCCAGACCGCAGCACTGAACGAGGCGGTTCGTCAGATTGCCGCTGCGGAGCCGGGCCTCAGAACCTTCGACGGTTTGGCAAGTCTCGTGGCCTCCACTGATGATGATGGCGACCTGGTGTCCCGCGTGCGGGAATGGACAGAAGTCGGCCGGTACGGTTGGCTTTTCTCAAGGCCTAGTGCCCAGGCGATAGCCATTGGCGAGGATGTCCTTGGTCTCGACATGACCGAACTTCTGGACCAGGACGCAGAACGCTCAGCCCTGCTCGCCTATCTCTTCCGCCGTATCGAGCGCGTGATCGAGGATCGCAGACCAACAATCATTGTGATCGACGAGGCGTGGAAGATGTTGGCTGACGATATCTTCGTCAAGCGTCTCCATGACTGGCTGGTTACCATGCGCAAGCGCAACTGCGTGGTGATGATGTTGACCCAGACACCGGGTCATCTGGACCAAAGTTCGGTCGGCCAGATCATCGCGGAAAGTGTGGCAACCCAGATCCTGTTTCCCAATCCACGGGCAAATCCGGAGGATTACAGCATCCTGCGCCTGAACGCGCGCGAGGCGGATTTTCTTTCCAGCCCGACAGCCGGGTTGCGGCTGGCATTGATCCGTTCCGGCGCCGACAGCGTGTTCGTCAATACCGATCTCGCAGGCTTGGGCGGCCTGGTTACTGTTCTTGGTGGCGGCAAGACCGGCGAGGAAAAGGCGCCTGCTGATTGGCGCAAGAAAGAAGAATTCTGGAAGGACATGATGTGAAAGCACGATTTTTTCTGTTGGTCGCCACGACGGTCCTGAGCGCTTGCGAAGGTGCATCAACAGGCGTGCGATCGCCCTGTTTTGAGCGGCCCGTTATGGCGTTCTCGGCCCCTGCTCCCGACCTTGTTTCACGGAATGCGCATTGTGATTTCCAGAGCTTCTAGAATGGCGATTCCGTTGGCCTTGGGTCTTGGTTCGTTTGCCTCCGCGCAGGGCGTGCCAGTGATCGATGGCTCCAACCTTGCCCGCGCTGTGTCTCGCGTCGAAGAGCTCGCACGCGACGCCTTGCGACAGGGCCAAAAGCGCGACGCCCGCCAGGAACAAGCGGATATCTATCAAGAGCAGCTTGAAGCCTATGAGCGTTTCCTTGCGGAGACCACCGGTGTCACCGACCTGAGTGGGTTCGAGGCTGGTGGGCCCGGCTGGGCGAGCGCTGCAGAGACTTACCCAGCCCAAGAAGATCATCCTGACGCCGATCGCCTCTTCGGTGAGCCAAGCGACGTGGAGCGCATGATCATCACGGTGGCGCGGCGCTATGAGGGTCATCCCGGTGTTGCGGCCGCCGGTCTGACGCCACTGACATGGCGTATCCTGTTTCAGTCACTGATCAAGCAGGAAAGTCGTTTCAACAATGCAGCCGTCTCCCACGTGGGTGCGCGCGGTTTTTGCCAGCTGATGCCGGGCACAGCATCGGATCTCGGTGTGAACCCGTATGATCCTTGGGAAAACCTGGACGGTGGCGCACGCTACATTCTCACGCAACTGAACCGCTTCGGTCGGATCGATCACGCTCTGGCGGCCTATAATGCAGGTCCTGGCCGTGTTCTCGAGTATGGTGGTGTGCCTCCTTTCGAGGAAACCCAGACCTACGTCCGGCGCATCAACGGCTATTACAACGACTATCTTGGCACCATCACCGGCGTCGACATGACGGGGTCACTGGCGGGCTTCGATGGTGCCTCGGCCGCCTGGGGCAACTGGGCGGATGCCTCGGTCGGCTATGGCGCCTACATGGGCACCCAGATCGATCAGGCCATGACGAGGATCGCGGCGCTTTTGCGTGAAGATCCGCCCCGTAACGCAAAAGAGGCGCTGGACCGCTCCACCTATATGCTTGCTGAACGGGCGCGGCTCATGGCGCTGACGCTGCGTCTGCGCGCGGCCCACGTTAAAGTCGAAGCGGCACAAGGTTTGACCGAGGCCGCCGATCACCTGGAGCAATCCACTTTCTGGAGGTATTCCGATGAGGGCTGACACCCGCATTGCCGCAATTATTGTCGCGGGCACGCTCATGGCGGCACACCCGCCCCCTGCCTTCGCTCAGGGTGTGCCTGTGATCGATGGATCGAACCTCGCGCAGAATATCGAGCAGCTGCAGGCCGCGCTGCGCGATGCGGAAAACCAGCTCCAGCAAATCGAGGAATTGCGCACCCAGATCGAGCGCCTCACTGATATTCAGGGCCTTCTTGATGACGTCCTGGGTTCAATTACCGGCCTGAATGAAATCGCAGCCCTCTACAATGATGTGGAGGACCTGCGTGCCCGCGCCCAGAAGATCACCGATCTATCGGGTTTCATGGACAGCCTGTCACTCGGGGATTTTGACAGCCTGCTGGACGATCTGCTCGATGGCGACGTCACCATGGGTGAGCGCCGCGCCGCAGATGCCATGCGCGAGACCATGGCCAGTGCGGGGTTCACCTCGGAAAAGCTCACCGAGCTGAACGACGCCGGGAACCCGCAAGGCGCTGCCTTAGCCGATCTGGCGGCTGCCAATGCCATGGTTATCGGGCAAGCCCAAATTTCCTACGAGGAAGCCGCCCAGAGCATCGAGCGTATCGATGGGCTGGTGGAAGCGATTGGCGATCAGGAAACGCTCAAGGAATCGATCGATCTCAACACGCGTATGGCCGCGGAGACGAATTACATGCTGGGCCAGATGTGGCGCCTGAATGCCGCCCAAGGCTTGGCGCAAGGTCAAAACGGCATTGATTTCGCGGCCGAGCAGGCCCGCACACGCTCCTTCTTTGATTTTTCCGGCGCCGAGGACTGACCCTTGAATACATCACTCAAAGCACTTGCAGTTTTCATCGCCCTGGCAGGCAGTGCCTGGGCGGAAGACTTGCAAGACCTGCCCGACGATACGTTGCTCGGGGAGGTCGTCACTGCCATCGAAAATGGGGAGGAAGAGCGCCTCCTCGATCTCATGCGCGAGGTACAGGCAAGAGGGCTCTTGATGTTCCCGAAGCCGCAAACCTGCACCTTCAGCTATCCGGACACTGAGTTTTTCGGCAACGAGATTTTCCGCGGAGCGGTTCGATGGGGCTTCGGCACCGACCTGAGAGAGCTTGCAATGTCGCATGGCTTCTGCGGCTGCATCTATGATCTCGGGTCGCTCGATGCGTTCACAACAGAACGGGTCGACAAGCCTGCGCATGCGCTCACAGCGGCGGATTTCAATACCATGCGCCGGTATCGAAACGCTGATTGGAATACCATTGATCAACGGTATGCAACCTTTCGCGAAGAAAGCTGTGGCGCGTAATGGCGATCATCGCGGACGTATTGACCATGGTCGACGCGACTGTGGCAGGTGTCGCAGCTGATACCTATGACAACACCGTTGCAGCTGTGCGCCCCGTGGTGCGAGCAGCGTCCGTATTAGTAACGATCCTCGTTGGTGCTAATTTGCTGATCCAAAGCGTTGAACTTACGCGTGCAACGATCGTCGCCCTTGGTCTGCGTTTGGCGTTGGTGAATGTGTTCCTGACCTTCGCGAACCTCTCTGTCCCCTATGAGGCTTTGACAAACGCTCCGGCGGAGCTCGGCGCCGGGATACTGAACTCACTGTCAGGCGGCACAGTTGGGAACCTTTACGATGGAATCGACGATCTCTACTCCCAAGCCCTGAATGTCGGACAGGCGATCAGCCAGAATGGAGGCTGGCTGGCCGGTGCCATGACCAGCGTGGTCATGTTTCTTGTGGCCGCCGCCATGGCGACGATCACCATCATCGTTCTGTCGGCCGCCAAGATCATGTTGGCGGTATTGATCGCCATCGCACCTGTGGCCGTGGCCTGCACATTGTTCAAACAATCAGCGCCGCTGTTCGAGGCCTGGGTCAAACTCGCAATCGGTTTTTCCTTTGTGCCGCTTTTCGTGGCTGCCATGGCAGGATTTACCATTGCCACTGGCAACGCCGTCGCGCCGGGGAGCCTCGACAGCGTCGAAACACTCGGGGACGCGATTTCGTTCGTCGTGGTGATGATGATCGGCGCCGGCCTGATGTTGCTCGTGCCAACTTTCGCGCAAGGGCTTGCCGCCACGAACATCGGCCTCGCCTCGATCGGTGCAAATGCCGCGCGGATGCCCGGGAACGCATGGCGCAATACCGGTGCCGCGATCCGGGGCGGAGATGACATGCGACGGGGCTTCAACGCAGGACTTCAGGGACAAGGCGTCTCCGATCGATCGTCCAGCGCGGCCCGTGCCGGGAGCTATGCGGGCGGTGCGGTCAAGCTCGCTGGAAAGATGAAGAAGGGATAGTCATGAGTGATTTCGATATCGATTTGGTGATGGGTCCGCGCCGGGCAGCGCGCGCGGCATGGATCGTTGCGGGCTGTTCCTGCGCCGTATCCGTGCTGTTGGCCCTGACCATTACGGTTATGTTGCCCCTGCGCGAAACCGAAGTGTTTACGGTCCTCGTCGACAGCACGTCGGGTGCAGCAGAACGCATCTACCAGGTTCAGCCAACCGGTATCACCGATGAGGAAGCGATCAAGGAGTCCCTGCTTGTCAGCTATATCAGCGACCGCGAAAGCTATTTCAGGAACGGCATTCAAGAACGGCTCGAAAGTGTCCAGCGGCGCTCCAGTGGGCCCGCCCGCGCCTCGCTGATAGAACTCTGGACCGCGGGGTCCGAGAATTATCCACCGCGCAGCTACGGCGCGAATGCGCAGGTCGATGTCCGCGTGCGGGCGATCACCTTCCTGCAGGACGAAGTGGCTCAGATCCGGTTCGACAAACGCCTCACCCGACCCAACCAGACCCCCGTCACGCAAACATTCATCGCCACCGTAGGGTTTGAGTTTGCCCCCCGCCGCGAACGCTCCCTGACACGCGTTTGGGAAAATCCCCTTGGCTTCTCGGTGACCGCTTACCGGGTCGATGCCGAAACACTGACACGAGAATAGTTCATGAAAACCTTTATAATTGCCATCGCAACGGTCGGCGGGTTGCTCGGAACGCCCGCTTTGGCCGAGCGCGCACCGGTCACCATGGGTCAGGACGCCCGCGTTCGCCACGTGACCTTCAATCCTACGGATGTGATCCGGATCGACACCCACCTTCGGGTAAACACGTCAATCGAACTCGGTCCCGGCGAACGGATCAATCAAGTCCTGATCGGTGACTCCGCGTCCTATGAAGTGGAGGTTCTGTCAAACCGCAATACGATCTCGATCAAGCCTGTCGAGGCACGGGCCGCGACAAACCTGACGATCTTTACCAACCGCCGCGCTGTCGCCTTCTATCTGACAGAGGGACGCTCGCGGACACAGTCTTTCCGGGTCGTCGTAAACTTTCCCGACGAGCGACCCGCCGGGCGCCAGCTTGCGGCTGGAGGCCGAGATACCGGCTATCAGTTCGCGGGCAGCGGTGCGATCCGCCCGGTGCGGGTCTGGAATGATGGGCGCTCGACCTTCTTTGAATTCCGGCCCGGCGTGCGGCCCTCGATCTTCGGATTGAACGCCCAAGGCTACGAGATCACCCAGAACAGCCAGACGCAAGGTGCGGTCGTGCGGGTCACCGGCGTGCGGGACGCCTACACGATCCGCATGGGCGACGATCATATCTGCATTACCCGTGAGACTGGTGGGTTCACGACCGAGGCTGCTGCCGTGGCCGCCCTGCGTGGACGGGAGTTCTGATCATGAGCAACGAGAAAACCGGGGAAAAGGAATACAGCTTCGCGCCCAAGCGGCGCGCATCTCTTGGGCTCAGGCTTGGTTTGGGTGCGTTGCTTCTGGCAGGGACCGCCATCATTGCCTACCCGCTTGTGCAAGGCAGCGGCATCACGTCTGCCGTTGAAACATCGAAAGCCGACGACTTTCAGGATCAGGTCGACGGTGACGGGTTCGGCCGCATGACAGTTGACGCTGAACCGACCGAACAAAGATCAGCGCCGAGGTTCGATCCCGGACCAATCGAGGATGAACTCGCGGCGCAGCGCCAAGCCCTCGAGGAACAGAACGCCAAGCTTGCGAGCGACGTGGTCGCCCTACAAGCCCAGTTGGCAAGACTGGCCGAGGCCCCTGCCCCCGACAATTCCGCCGAGCTGGCCGAAGCGCTGCGCTCGGTCCAGGAACAGAACACGGCGCTCATCGCCCAGATGCAAAGCGAGATGGACACCCGGTTGGCAGAAGCCGATCTTGAAGCGCAAAAACGTCTCGCTGATGAGGTTGCCGCACGCGCGCGTGTTGCCGATGGCCGGATGGAGCAGTTGATGGAGCAAATGCTCGGACTGCAGCGCCAGAACGACGCCCTGCAACAGCAGATCGATGACGGTATGCGTGACGCTCTAGGCGCGCAAACCGAGAGGGATCAGCTCGCCGCCGATGAAGCCGCGCGGCGGGCTGAACTGGACCGTCGGCGTGCCGAGGCGGCGGCGCTGCGCGACACACAAATCCGGTCCGAAGGGGTGATCTTTGATGCGGGCGGCCAGACGGGCAGTCCGGCATCCGACCCCGAGAGGGGGCCCGCGGTCGGAGATGCGGCGGCGCGCGCCTTCGTGTTGGACGGTGCCCAGCCCGTTCAAGTCGCGACAGCGGAGGTAATCGCCAATCCTTCCAATACGGTTCTGCAGGGCACGCTCATTCAAGCGTCACTGGAAACCGCCATCGAATCCACATTGCCCGGACAGATTACCGCCATCGTGAACTACCCGGTCTGGAGTTTCGATCAGTCCCGCGTTCTCATTCCCGAAGGCTCCCGCCTCTTCGGGACCTACAATTCGAATGTCTCTTTGGGCGAGGCCCGCATTCTGGTTGGCTGGTCACGCATCGTCACACCCGAGGGGCAATCGGTTCAGCTCGCCGCATTTGGCGCGGACGATCAGGGCCGCTCGGGCGTCACTGGCTCCGTGAACTCCCGCTTTGGGCTGCGCTTTGGCACAGCCGCATTGCTCTCGATCATCGGCGCAGGACCGGCAATCGCCGCATCCGAGGCCAGCTCCGAGACCGGATCAGAAATTGCCGAGGATGTCGCGGGCAGTTTTTCGCAGGCAACCAATGCGGTGATCGGCGAATATGCCACCCTGCCTCCGGTTATCTCGGTCCAGCCAGGTGCTGCGATAAGTGTGATCGTCGACCGTGATCTCGAGTTCTATTGATGAACCCGGCGGCAGAAAAAGCCAGTTTTCTTTCGACCTATCTAAAACCTCTGGCTGCACCGATCGCCGATCCCTGCGTGGTCGAAATAGCGGTCAATCCCGATGGAAAGGTCTGGGTGGAAACCCGGGGGGCTGAGCATATGGTCGGCCTCGAAGGTGTGTTTTTCTCCCCTTCCCAAGCTCGGGACCTTGCAACATCCATTGCCAGCGCCACCCACGGACAGATCAGCGAGAAAAAGCCGCTCGTCTCCGGCAAGATCGAGATAAACGGCAAGCCGATCCGGGCACAGGTCGTCTATCCACCGGTCGTGGATGGCGGGCCGTCGATCACCTTGCGCCGCTACAGTGAAGACCAACTCACCTTGGGCGACATCGGTCTGTTGCACGGTGCACTGGTGGACCTGGACGCCGAACGACAGGAAAAAGCCGAACGGGTGATCGCGCTGACCCAAGCGGGGGATATTCGAGCCGCCATGAAACTCTGCATCGATGAGCGGTTGAACATCATGATCAGCGGCGGGACGTCCACGGGCAAAACGACTTTTGCTCGGGCGCTTCTCGCGCTGGTGACCGAGACGGAACGTATCTTGACCATCGAGGACGCATTTGAGCTCTTTCCTCCGCAGCCCAATCGCACGATGCTCAAGGCGGACCGTGTCCCCTCAAGTGAACGCACCGCGGCCAAATTGCTGGAGACCTCTTTGCGCATGCGTCCTGACCGGATCATTCTTGGCGAGTTGCGCGGCGATGAATGCAAGACCTTCCTCGACGCGATCAACACCGGCCATTCCGGCTCTTTCACCACAATTCACGCCGATACCGCGCAGAAGGCGCTAGACCGCCTTGCCCTCATGGTCATGTCGGTGGGCATCAATATGAGTTTTGACGAGGTAAGGCGCTATGCCGCCTCCAGCATCGATGTCGTGGTGCAGCTTGGTCGGAAGGACGGAAGACGTGGGGTCGAACAGGTGTGGCTGCCGGGCAGATGATTGTCGCTGAGCAAAGAATGCTCTAAAGCCAAATGGACCACACGCATGAGGGTCATGGTTTCCAAATGTTCTGATCGGACCACCCCAAAACAAATCCTGCTGTCTCGAGCCCAATCTCATTTGGCAGTTTTGACTTAAGGATGTGTTCTTTTAGTCTGAAATTCCATCGCGAATTGGGATAATAGCTCTTGAGTAGAAAAACCATGACGACTATCGCGCTATATATTCGTTTCGTCGGAGCATCATCTCCTTCACGGGTCTGTCGCAGGTGGTCCAATTCGGGTATCGTGCCTCTGGGTGGAACGCCCGGACTGTTGACCAGCGGCTTGTTCCATATCCGAGAGTGATGAGCACAGCCGTTCCTCACCTCGTTGAGTGCTGTCACCCAAGATGCAAAGGTCTTTCGTTTGAGGGCAGGATGAATCCGTGATGCTATGGCGTCCTTGTGCTTGTCATCGAGGTTGGCAACGATATGAGCCAGATTTCCCCAATCCCAAGTTCCAGCCTCGATCCATATTGGCGGCCGCCCAGGATATCTCGACCGGAAGTGCTTAGCGAATTCCTCTTTTGAACGGTCAAAGTGACGATCAAGACCTTCTATGAACTGTTCCAGCGGAACGTCACCGTTTTCGTCGGGTTGACTGAAACGGCTTTTGTACGTTCGGGCATCCCGATGAGCATACGGGCTCTGCTGTCCAAGCACCTCGATCAAAGTGGTGCGAAGCGCGACCTCGATCCTTTCGATCGCATCGAGCAGAAGGATACGCAGGCTCTTGTCGAAAAGGTAGAAGTCGATCACCTGATCGAAATGGGTTCCAGTGCGAAATTTGTCACATCGAACAACCTCATCGTCACCGCCGTGAACGGGGCAGAAATCCCGGAACGGATAACTGAAGGCGCTCAGGCGATAGTATCCGATGCGCCGCAATGAACGCAGGGCGTGTTGGCGATCAGGGACCAGGAGCCCCCGAAGAAGCATTATATCGAGGCACTCCTCGGTAGACCGGAAGGGCTTGAGATAAATCAGCATTTTGAGGACGGGGTCTTAAACGAAGAAGACCGGGCCGTAGCAGGGCGACGAGGCCAAGCCAGAGGGCACCGGTCATAAGACACGTTGTGAGTACCGCAACATGCCGACCCTGTCAACCAAAATGGTATAACCTCGCAACCGACTGTATGGTAAGAAAGCCTTAACATTTCACGGGCCTGCCTTTTTCAGGAGCCATGCGGCCAAGATCAGGCCGTTTGAGGCCACAAGGCTTGCATCCTCCGCCGAGAGCTCCTCCTCCGTCCCCACAACATGACCGTGGCCGGTCCCGGTAAGGTTCCGAAGGTCATTCGCGGTCTCGATCATTTTCTTCGCGTTGCTGGAGATTTTCCGGATATGTCCCTCTCCCTTTGTCGCGGGCGGGGTCTGCGGGCTCATCCTCAGTTCGTTGAAGCAGGTCGAGGTAAGTTCCGGAAAATGAAGCTTCTGAATATCAACATGGCCCCTTTTCGTCAGGATTGTCCGCATGGCCGCCTCGAGGAGATCTTTAGTCGCCCCGACCGCAAGGTATGGGTCGCCGGGAAGGGCCTTCTCGATCCGTTCGATATGTGTCTTGAGGTCGATCACGGAGCTGACCGCCGCGACCTCCTCCAAACTATGCGAAAGGGCGGTAACGACTGGGTCGGCCTCATTCTCCCAGATATCGAGGATCTCCGGATCCCTCTTCTTGAGAGCACGTTTCACAATGGGCCGTTCAACTAGGTCAAGAAGGGCGGGAACATTCGAATATGACAGCAGCTCGACCAGATCAAGGATGTGACCTTCATGATCCGGATCGCTCCACTGCAGGCTCCGGAGGAACCTGTCATGCCTCAGAATCCTATCTTGAAGCCCGTAACGGACCGCAAACTTCTTCCATTCACTTTCATCCATGCTGACAGCGAGTGCCTCTGAGAGGGCAATTTTGAAACGCCCAAGGAGATCGTCGTCATCTGCGATGCGGTCGGGGATTCCTGCCTTTTTCAATCGTCACTCCTTCCTGAACGGCAAACCGGTGGCCGAAATTTCTTACGGGGTATACGGGATCTTCACTTTCAGGGCCTCGCAATGAACGAGCAGGTGATTATCCGAAGCCGACAAGATGACCATCGGGTTTTCCTTGATGTATTTAGCAAGGCCCCTCTGAAGGTTGTCTAGCGCCGGAACGGTAATCGAAACCTCTCGCTCAAAATGGCCCCCTTCGACCGGGATGATCGTTCCGCCCCCCGGAAGGTCAACCTCCAGGCCTCGGCTCGAGGGCCTTAGTATTGCCCTATCCGAGGCCCTGGCCCGGCCACTGGGGCCGCGTTTCATTTTGGATAAGTGCCGGAAAGACTCGATTATGTCCGAAAGGCGCACCACAAGCATGAATGAAAACCCCCTCAAAATATGGTCATCTACAATACCCAGCCCGACGGATCCGAGATCGGGCCGCCGGGGTCTCAAGATCCCGATAGCGCCCCCTCGAATAGCGTCGGCAGTCGAGTGCGTGGCCGTTCGCAATGGCGATTGCCCCTATATCCTGGTCCGCGAGAAAACAGACACCAACCCATCGATCATGGGTTCTGTCACCGTTCAGCTGACAGGTCACCGTCTCACCTCGGACAAGCCTGTTCATGAAGGCTCTGGCCTCTCTCCCTATCCTGCTGGATGTCTCCGGGCCGTCGACCCCGTTCAGACGGATCGGGATGCCCTCAACGACGATGGTATCGACATCGCGGACAACCGTCACACGGCCCTCGATGACCCTGTCTGCCAAAGCCGGGCTCGAAAGGAGCATGGCGAACAAAGCCAACCTCAAGATCATCCGGCTTGACCTCCACGACCGTTCCACGGTCGCATCAGGCGCTGTTCGATGTCGCGGCGGGCAACAACCTTTGTCCAGACCTCCCAGCCCCGATCATCCCCGTCAACGCTGAGGAAATCCCCATATCGCAGGCTGAACACGTCCGCCGGGCTTTCGGGTTTGGTGAAGTTCTTCAACTCCTCCTCGATCTTTTCAATGTCTTCGATCCAGTCATCTTCGATCGTGTCCGGAAGGGACCCGAGGATGTCATATCGATCCTGCATCCGTTCCGAGAGCCTCTGATAAACCCGCTCATCGATCGTCCCCGCATAAACGAGATTGGCCATATCGACCTCGCTACGCTGTTGACCGTACCGTTTGATGCGACCGATCCGCTGCTCCAGACGGGAGGGGTTCCAGGGGAGGTCCACGTTGATAAGGGTTCCAAGCGTCTGCAGGTTCAGGCCCTCACAAGCCGCGTCAGTTGCGCAGACCACGCGGAGCTTTCGCTCTTTGACCCCCTTCTTGATGTCCTCACGGTCAATGGACCGCCACTCACCCCCGAGAATGACCCCTGACTTCCCAACCCCCGCATAGACCGCCACCGGCTCTTCAGGGAAATGGCCGCTGATCAGCTCCCCCACCCAGCGGGCGGTGTCGTAATATTGCGAGAAGATGATGCAACCCAGGGCGAGCCATCCCTCCCGATCAAGGTAGTGCAGGACGGCGCGACCCTTCGGGTCATCCTGCCTTGCGGCCCGGAGGATTGCGATGACCCTCTCGAGATGCTGCGATTCCTGATCAACCGCTGAGGCGTAATCCTCAACCCCCATGTCCTCAATGGCCTCCAGAAGATCCTGATCCTCAGTCTCTTCCTCCAGAAAACCCTCTCGGCGCCGGGCGAGCATCTTTTCCGCCGTGGCCATCCCGGACGCGATCGAAGAGCAGATGCGTTGCATCATGAGATTGCCCAGAAAACCTGTCCCCTTCTGACGGGTTTTCATGGCCCTCGTGAAGAGGCGGACCTGATCATAGGCCTGATCATAGAAGTTCGGGGTTCGGACAGCGTTCCCTTCGAAAACCCCAGGCGCCGCACCGGGGCGTGGATGGATATTGACTGCGATCCTGTCCATGAGCTTCGCGTCCTCTAGCGTCTTGCGACGGCGAAGAACCACGTGGCGGCCAAGTGGGTTGTGATACCGCATGAAGGGCAAGTTCTGTGCGACCTCGCCCAGCTCGAGGACGTCCGCAAGATCATCCCGGGCGAAATCATCAATGTCATGAATACCACGATCCGTGAAGAACTCGTCCTCAGGCACCTTCAGGTCCTGCCGGATATACCGGAAAACCTTGGCTTCCCGGCCGTGTGGCAAGGGCGACCTCAGCCAGGGCCAGGCGGTCTCAGGGTCCGGAAGGGTTGTCTTTCCGGAAATCAGGTCGAGCGCCTCCTGCGCCTGCCACCAGCGGGAGGCGCTCGGGCGACCCAGTACATGATCCCTGCCGTGGGCGAGGAGTTTCATCAGATCCCAGATCTCTTCCCTGTTCGTCTGGATCGGGGTCGCGGTACCAATCACAAAATGCCGGGTGCGCAGGGATAACCGCTCCATGGCCTTGTAGAGCTTTCCAGGCTCCGGCTCATCCATGCCGATCCCCCGTTTCACCCGGGCCTTGTGCCCCTCGTCCAGGGCGATCATCCCAAAGGTTCCACGCATGAGAGCCTGAGCCTCTGGGCCGCCGCGAACAAGAAGGCCGGTCGACACGATACCGATCTGCCCCGGGCAGCGCAGGATATCCTCCGGATCCCGTGCGACGACGGTATGGCCTCGATGATCACGCCAGCCCTTCTTGGGGACCCGAGACCATACACAGGAGGGCAGGCCCAACTTGTCCCAGAGCTCCGTCTGCCATTGCAGCGTCAGGGTAGCCGGGCAAAGGATCAGGAAGGGCCCCTGATCCATCAGGACCGTGAGGGCGCCGGTAGCGGCCATGGAAAGCGTCTTACCCACCCCGACCTCATCCGCCAGAAGAAGGCGGGCAGACCCGTATTTCTGGTCATGCTCGGCGAAGATGTTCACGAAGGCCTTTTGCCAGGGGGCGAGACCCTCACCCCGGCGGGCAAGCGGTGATTCAACCGTGACGGACTTTGCAAGCCCGACCGGATCATCCTGCATATCCCGGATCTGGACCTCGACCTTCTCGGCCGTCCGCCCGATCTCGTCAATCACGGCTTGGGAAAGAGGCACCCCCTTCTTCCAGAGCCACTCAAACTCGGACCGGACCCATTCGGCGGCTTCCGCGGACGGGTCTTCCCAGATCATCTCGTAGGACTGGGCCCATCCATTTGCCGTCTCATTGATCGATCCGATGAAGCTGGAGGTGGAGCCATCAGGACGGGTTATCACTCCGGCCTTTCCGTGCAGAAACGGAGCGTTGTCCCGGGACACGACCCTGATCTCCACGTTCCCGGCGGTCAGGATTTCATGCAGACGGCGCCAGCGGGGCCTCTCGAGGAGGGCGTCGATCTCATTCCCCTGCTCATGCCACCGCTCCACCTGCGCCTGATCCCTGGCTTTCGGGCTAGCCGCGATCAAGTCCCTCGGGTCGAGATCGGCGTTGCAGACGATCCGGACCCGGTCGATCGTACTGATCTCCTCGTGGATCAGGTCAAAGACCGAGGATCTGAAATACCCCGCGATCCGATCATAGGTCGTGGCGCCCGTGAGCCTGTCTTTCAGGAAGACATGGGACAGTCTTTGATTTCGAGAGGAGAACCGGGCGATCAGGTCTGCCATGGATCACAGCCGTTCCGAACGGATCGCCATCTCGAGGATCCTGGCCGCTTTTGCCTCATCCGGATCCGTGCGTTCCCGCTTGGTTGCGAGATAAGTCACGATCTGAATCAGAGTCTCCCTACGACGGCCATATTCCGGCAGCATGTCCCGCAGTTCCTCGATGACATCCTCTGCCTCATCCTCCTTGCCGATCCGCCAGATTGCCCGCAGGGCGAGGCGCACGATGCTTTCACGGCCAAAGGGAACCCCCTCCGCCATCGAGGTTTTCCCGAGCTGAGTTGCTGATTTCAGCTTCGCATTGTTCGGAGATTTCGAAGCCATCATGTCATCGTAATCCGTGACTCGGAACGCCTTCGAAAAGTTCTGGAACTGGTCCAGCTTCGCCTCGCCGACCTCCTCGATATCGGCCATCTTGAGATAGAACCGCTCCCATCCGTTCAGGTCGAGCCAGATGTCCCGGCTGATCCCTTCGGGGACGAGGAATTCGTTGGCCGTCTGGACGGCGAACTCGGTCAGATCGTCAACGATGGTCGTTTCGCCCTTCTTGCGAGGCCGAAGGGCTTCTCGGGTCATGTCGACCCCGTCGATCCGGGTATAGGCGGTCAGGACCCGGAGGGCGGCCGCGTAGCCGGCCATCTGGAGATCCGCATCGTTGAAGATGTTCTCGCCCCGGGAGGCGTCCATCCGATCATTCAGGCCGATCATTTCCTTGATCTGACGTTCCACCTCATCCCGGATTTCATGGACGATCTCGTCCTGATAGCCGGACCGTTCGCCCTTACGTTTACGCAGGACGATCATATGGGTGCCCTGGACGTAACCGCCCTTTTTCAGCTCGGTCATGTTCTCGGTGGAGACGTACCAGTCCTGGACCACCTGGAGGCCCGCACCCCAGAAGATCTGGGCCATGTCGGACCATGTCTTGGCGTCCTGGTGGGTGAACTGGACAATCTGGATCCCGTTGTCCGACATGTGCTCGGTCATCGCGCCGTAAGCGTCGATCATCGCCACTTTGAAAGACTGTCCCTCACCCTTGATGGCGAGGTTCCGGCGAGAATCCCAGATCCACTCATCGAACGGCGCGGGCGGGTTCTTGCGGAGCCAAGCGATGAAAAACTCTGTGATTTCGTCATAATTGACGGCATCAGCATAGGGTGGATCAGTAAGGAAAATGTCTGATACCTCAGAAACTTGGGCTGCTGCAAAGTTTCTTATTACTGCCCTTCCGCCAAGAGGAGCGTCTCCGGGAACGTCCTCAAGATAGGATCGCGCAAAACCGAATGAGCGGACCCCATAGTTGGGAAAGGTATTCAGCGCCTGATTATAGAAGGTCTGCGCAACGGATTCTCGTGCAGCGCCAGTACCATACCGACAAAGTTTCGAATTCCAATCGATAAACTTCGCAACAAGAACACGCCCCTCAGGAGAGGTTCTGGCCTCGGATTGTGTGAGAGCGGTAAACAATATCTGCCTTGGGCAGAATAGTTGATGCCAGTAAGCCCAACCTCTTTCGCGGATCGGCTGACTATTGTTGTTTCCGGGTTCAATTTTCATGTCGGACACAAACCCGTTCCGCTGCCATTCAGCCAGATGACGCTCAACATATTCGGTGACCTCCTCCTCCCGCGCGAGGTCCTCGACAGTAACCGAGGCGAACCAACTTCGCGGGTTCGCCTTCCCCTTCTTTATGTCCTTCCCGTCCATCCACTGGATCGCATAGAGGCGCTCCTGGAAGATGTCATCCGGACGCGGCAAGACGTCGTCCTTTTCCCAGGGCCGAAGCCGGTTCCCACTCGCACCCTCGTCATCCCGGAAGTCCCCACGGATCTCCTTCATCGAGACCCCGAGAACATCGTTCAGCATCGGGTGATGGAGACGACCGCTCCGGAGGGTTCCAACCTCCGCCGCTTCGACCTCCTCGTCCGTGACCCCGTTCAGGATCTCGATCTCATACCGCTTGTTCACGTGGTCAGGGATGAGCCGGGCGATGGTGTTCCGCTTCTTGGAGATCATCCAGGTGGGGGAGACGGGAACCATCCAGCTGGTCCGGGGGCACCGGACCTCGACGCAGTAAAGGTAGAGCTTCGCCCTGTTCCCGTCAGCGTCATGCTCGATCCCCATGTCTGTGATCGCCTTGTCCACGCGGTTCGCGATCTGTCGCATCTCGCGCACGATCTCCGCATGCCGATCAGGGCTGGCGCCCACGATGTTGAAGCTGGCCCAGCTCAACATGCAGGCGATCGGATTGAGGTCTGACGCGATGACGTCGCAGCCGACCCGGGCGGCCTCGAAAGGAATCGATCCGGATCCCGAGAAGGTGTCCGCCATTAAAGGCCTCCTACCGAACCGCATGATCCCAAGTTGCTCGACAAGCTCAGACAGGCTTCGGGCATAGGTTTTCAGGTGGGCGTTCACCTCATCCCAGATTCCATTTAACAGTTCCCGCTCCGCCAGCTCCTCGGGCCGTTTCACCTTTTCGAGACGCTGGCCGTAAGGCAGCTCGCCAAAGGCTCTCGCTATCCGCCTTTGGCGCTCACGAGCATCAAGATCGTCTCGCCAGACCCAGGATCGACCCGTATCGTCGGCAACCTCGAGTGCGTGATCAGGGAAGAGCTTCACAAACGCGGTCGGCCCACCTTCGTAACGACGCCCGAAGGTCTCGTCCGACATCCCCATAAGCTTTTCGAATATCTCAACATCCCGCTCGAGATCGTTTGTCGCTGGCATCAGAGCGGCAAGTACGCAGGCCCGTGTCAGGATCAGGGGTTTGCGCCCTTTCCAGTAGGACCCGAGCCCCGTCAATGTCTGGCCTTGAACCGCCTTCCGCTCCTTTTGAGTCTCCGCCGAGATCTTTGCCGTCGGCCAGGCCTTCTCGATCAGCGCCGGCGCATCCTTTAGGCTGAACGGGGCGACCTTGCTCTTATCGGCGACAACTTGGGTCATTCGGGGCATTCCTTGAAAAGTCAGAGATTGTTGAAAAGGTCCGGGGTTTTCGGATCCGTCACGGGCCGGGGCCGCTTGGGTTTCTTCTCGCCCCCGTCCCCCTCCCGAATCAGGGCGTGCCGGATCGCCAGACGCCACCCGTCCTTGCTGTCATCCCATTCCCCACCGTCCCGGTCGATCTGCTGGAAAAGCCACCAGAGCTCTTCTGGCCGGTAGGAGGACCAGCGGGTGAAAGCGACCGCCGCCTCATCCGGGGTCGCATCCTCGATCGCCCAGGCCAGAACCGTGATCTCACGACCAAGGATCCGCTCCACCCGATTGTCACCGGTTGCAAATCTGGAGCCCTTGATCCCCTTCTCCTTCAGCCGTCGATTGAGATGGACCTTCAGGCCTTCTGCAACCTGGCGCCAGGTCTCTCGCGGGACGGATACCCGGCACAGGGTCTGGGCGCTTGTCGCAGCCGCGGCCGCACCAAAATCTTCCCAAACCTCAACTGGATCGGCCCGACCCTGAGAGATCCGGACCAGGAACTGATGGGGCATGGCGGAATTCGGGACCCCAAACCCATGGGTGATGTCCGTTTGTGTACTCACTCCGCCTGCTCCACATCCTCGGCCGGAATATCGATGCCCAGCTGGGTGGCGAAATCCTTCAGGCTATACCCGTCCGGGAAATCCGCCTTGAGGCAACGGAGCTGAACCTCCGCATCCGGCTCGCCAAGGGCCCCACGAAGGCCTTCGATCATCGTGTCGATTTCCTTACCGGACAGGGCCACATCTGCACCACTGCGAACCCTTAGATTGTTTTCCCCAGATCCGACGGTGAGGTTCACACCCTGGAAGGTGATCTCCGGGTTGGGCTTGGTGGCCCGGATCATCCGGATGACCTCCCCCTTGGTCGGAAACTGGAAGTCCCGTTCCACCCGTGCCGGCAGATCATCCTTGATCTCCCGCTTCGCCCCGATCGCATCAAGGGTGAAACGCTTGTCAGTCGAGACCCCGCCCTTTGACGCATGGACGTAAAGTGTCGTCTTCGATCGGCCATCAATCTCGATTTGGCCGCCATCGTAGATCGTCCCTTCCTTGGGGTTGATCCCGGTGATGTTCCAGCGGATCTCCGCCTCCGGTCGAGCCGTCAGAGAGACACGCCATACCCCGGCCACCTCTTGACGATCATAGGTGATATCGATGCTTCCTGCCCATCGGACCGGCTCAGAGAGCTCAGCGGTCTCAGAGTTTCTGGCCTGAAACCACAGCTCCACCTCGCGGGTCCGATACGTCCTGTCCGTCACGACTTCACCCGAGGACAGTTCGGAATGCGAGGTCGCAACCAGAACCTCAGGAGATCTCCCCGCGTTAGAGACGATGAGCTCAAGCTCGCTTTCCCCGGTAGCCGTGTCCCCGCCGATCTTGGTCACACGCAGGATCGGCATGGGCGGGGGCGGGTTCTTGTCCACATACCCGTTCTCTTCAACCCAGCGGCTTTCGGAAAGGGCTGTTGCCTTGATTTCGTCCATCCCCTTTGGCGGGAGCCAGATCCAGCGTGGATTGGAAGCGGCCCGTTCAAGTACGTCCGACCATCTGGTGCGGGACTGTCCCTCCGGGAACAGGGTCTCCTCGCACCGATGAATCAGACCCTCCATCCGATCCGTATCAACCTCGACAAGTTTTCGGGCCCCACCGCCCGACAAGGCGGCCTCCACCGCCCGCTCACCCAGGATCAGCCCGCGTTCCTGGTGTTGGCCCAGATCGATGCGGACATCCTTCAAGCCATCTTTCTGGGGATACCAGACGGTATTAAAAAGGCTCTTGATAGTGGAGGTGAACCCCATCTCCGCGGAATCCTCCTCAGACTCCAGTTCTCGTTGGTGACGTGGGGTGTCATTCAGGACTGCACGAACCGCCGCAATCGCGAGGAGGCGCCGAACGCTGTCCTCCGCACTCGCCATTTTCGTTCCGTCACCGGCAACGACACAGAATGCATTCTTGTAGATGACATCACGAAACAGGCGCTCTGCTGCAGCGGGGGGCGATTTTGCATCCGGTGAGAGCACAAGGCAGCTGCGGCGAGAAGCCGTCAGGTTCACATCATCAACCCTCGGAAGGACAACCAGATCAGAATAAGCGGTCTTCGTTACGGGGCGGAAAATATCCGCCAGACGCCGACGCATCTCCTCATCAACCCTGTCCTGGGGGATCTTCGTGATCTTATCCTCGATCTGCTTGCGAACATTCGCGACATCCGAGAAATACCACCGATCCCCGTCCCGTTTGTGAAGATACCAGCAGCGTTTCCGAAGCTCATCAAAGGCCTCCGTGAACCGGGTCGGGGGCTTCCCGGGGGCAACAAGGTACTCGACCAACGTATCCGCCGGGAGGCCCCGGATGCCGTCCGTGTTATCCGACAAGGAGGATACAAAGAGTAGCGCCGCCACCTGAGCGGCGGACCGGTCGCCGCGATCCGCATCGATCGCCTGGGCATGCGAGGAGCCGTCCGTGTCGAACACGTCATTGGCCAAGGCAGACTCGAGGGTGCGTTCGATCTCCTTGACCTGATCACGGGTCTCCTGATCCGAAAAGTCCAGATACTGCACCCCGATCAAGAAAATCTCTTCGGATGGGTGAGACCAGACCCCGCGAAGCAGATTTGCCGTGAACTGGATCAGGCCACGGGTCTGGCGGAACTTCTCGTTCTCCTTAAAGAGGGCAAGAATATCCTTGTAACCGGGATGGAACGGGTAAGACCCGGCGATTTCATCCGCTAGCTGCTCAACGGATTGCGCCAGGGCACGCCCGCGGATGCCCTCTTTGTAAGCATCGGTGTAGGCAGTGATGACGCGATCGACCTCCTCGCCGGAGGGATCGGGAAGTTTTGTGAAGAGCCGTTTCCGAAGGATGTCATAGATCTCGCCGGTATTCAGATCGACCGGCGTGATGGATTTGGCACCCCGGGCGGTCTCCTTCTTGAGATCGGCCAGTTGTGCCCCGAGGTCTCGACGGGCCTGATCGTAAGCCGCATCAAGGGAGGCCACCACGACGACACAGCGTTTCAGCTTCATCGCTGCTGAAAAAAGATTGGCAAGGGAGTATTTCAGAAGATCTAGAAGCGTTCCCTGACCGACAGGCTTGGTCATCGCCATTGCGAGGTAAGGAGGAAGCTCGTCCAGCATAATCAGGGTGGGTTTGTCCCCGATCAGGCGCATCCAGTCTCCTTCGGACATCTCCTTTGGGCCGTTGACCCAGTGATCCCGGAATGCCTCGGCTTCCCCGAGTTGTTCGGCGATGTCACCCCAGACGTATTTCTGGACATCGCGACCGTTCACGGTAGCAATTCTGGCCGGTTCGTCACTCATGCCGACAGTGATTTCCTGAGGAATAAGGTCACGAAGCTCAGGAAAGCGGGACAGAAGACCGAGGGCGATCATGTTGTGGGTCTTACCCCCACCCATTGCCTGCCTGAGTTCGAAAACCGCTTGCTGGCTATTGCCGGCTAGGCGTTTCACCGCCCCTCGGAGAAACTCCGACATACCCTTGGTCACATGGTTCCGGGCATAAAAGGCCCGCGCCGTGTCCAGATCCGCCTCAAGAATGGAGGAAAGATGCTCGACCTGTTCCGACCGGCTCATCTTGTATACGTCTGGGCTGATGTCGCAGACCTGCGTGACTAGCGGTATATTGTAAGAATTCATCGTTCCCCCGTAATTCAATCCTTTTTGCGATCTGTCTCGAGGGACGTCGCAGAAATCACGTCAAAGCCTTTAGCCATCGGCCCTAACCCTTCAAGTCGCCTTCGGAAGTTCTTAGGAGTTCAAAACCCCTGCGAAATGCTTCGACTTGACTCACGCCCCTTTCAGCGCACCAGACCTTGAAGGCCCGTCGTTCCCATTCCGGAATCTTGAAATTGACGCTAGAAAGTGCGCTCAGATCATCGTGATCCCGATCGTTCTGAGACTCAGCCATTCAAAGCCCTCCCCTCCGCGATAAAATAAAGAATGGCAGATTTCTTGCAAAAGGTCTAGGCGTTCGTCATCTTGACCGTGTCTTCCGTGCCCTTGCAGTTTCTGCGTATGCCCGCAACATTCCAGTATAAGCTTGCACCGCAGTCTCGAATTCCTTGTCGCCCATGGAGATCGCCGCGGGTGCTGCGGGTTCTGGTTGCTCGAGGGTGATTTTCTTCGGCCTGTTCGAGACTGGCGCTGCAGCAGGAGGATAAGGCAAGGCATGCCCTTGCCGTGCTTTGTCGATCTCCTCAAAATGCCGGTCCGCATAGTAGCGGATGTGATCCGCCTTGATGGGATATTGCCCCTCGGCCAGGACAAGGACCTTGTCGAGCGGGAAACGCAGCAATTCAGCGGGGGATACAAGCGCCCGTTCTTCCGAGCGACGGCTGATATTTGCGCTCTCCGAGAGCTTGCGCACGGTTGCCTGTGATCTGGTCTTGCCCACGATCGTGCGTTTGCCGAGGCCTGCGGACAGCACGTCTGCGGTGCGATCATCCTGCGGGGTCATGTAGATCTGCACACCAGCACCGGCCTGCAGCGCGCGGCGGTCGGTTTCGCCGTAGATGCCCTCAAGACCGGGGATCGACTGCGAGATGATAAAGAGCCGCCCGCCATAGGAGCGGATCGTCTTTATGCTCTGCAAGACCAAGGGTTGTTTGCCCAGTTGGTCGAATTCATCCATCAGGAACATGACGGGATGTGGCTCGTCCGGTCCGGGATGCGCGCGCTGCAGACATGCGATGGCATCGGCGAACAGGAGCCGGATCAGGGGGGCCAGTGTTTTCAGGTGCTCCGGCTGCACGACAATATAGAGCGACTGTGGCTCTCGTCGGAACGTCCCGAAGTCGAAATCGCTTGCCTGTGTCGCTCGGTCCACCGCCGGATCGAGCCAGAGTTCCAATCCAGCCCCGCGGATCACACTGACATAGGAATCGAGAATCTTGTCCACTTCGTCGGCCATGCTCAGGAAAATCTCTGCCACCACCGGGTTTGCAGTCTGCATCGCGGCCCGTTTGTAGAATTCCTTTTTATTGCCGCCGCCAGTCATGATCCGCAGCGCCTCACCGATCGTCGGCTTTCCGGTCTCGATGGCATAGAGGCAAGACGCCACGAACAGGCTGCGTCCGGCCTGGAAAAAGCTCTGCGCGTTCACGCTTTCGACGATGAGGAACAAGTCCGCCATGGTGTTGACGGCGGTGTATTGCTGCTCGGGGCTGGGCAGATCGGCAATGCGCTGGAGAGGATTGAACCGGTGCGTGCGGGTCAGGACGGGCCCGTTCTTGCCCTCGGGCTGAACGTAGTCATAGGGCGAAAAGTACCAGACCTGATTGTTCAGCGCCTTTTGGCGGTGGATGGATGTCTTCTCGAAATTTTCGCCCTTAACGTCGAGGATCACGGCACTGCCCTGGAAGTGCAAAAGGTTCGGCAAAACGAAGCCTACCCCTTTGCCCCGGCCCGTTGGCGCGATCATCATAGCGTGTGGGAAGCGATCTGGCGTGGCAGACACGAAAGGCGCGCGGGACGCAGGTGACCCGAGCTTGCCGAACAGAAAGCCGTTCTGGGAAAGAGACGCAGACATACGGTTGCGGCGGAGCTCGGGACGCGACTGGAAATGCGCATCATCATAATCGGTGAGCGACCCGCGATGAACGGATGTCGCTCCTGTCGCCGCCAGAAGCAGGGCAGGAAGTGCCGTGATGAGCCACGCAGTATGTTCCACCGCAGGGTTTGCCTTGACCCGTGGATCAGACAGATTGAGCAGCCAAAGTTCGAAAATATCGAACCCACCCAGGTCTTCGCCAAATCGCGCCATCAGATAGAGCGTGGCGATCGCGGCACCGATCCAGGTGCCAACACCGAGACCGAGCAGGATGGCGATTGGATACCGCCAACGGCTTTCCATTGCATGCAGCATGTTTTGAATCCTCTAGAGGCCGTAATCGCCACTGGTATCGTCCCGGTCGCGCGCCCGCTCCTCGGCGCGCTCGAAAGCCTCGATCCGGGTCCGGTAGGTGGCGGCTGGTTCGCTGTCGCGCCCGGTAATGTCATCACCCGCATCCACTGCGGCGATGGCCTTTAGCTCCGAGAACACGGCTTGTCGCAGACCGGGGTCTTCGATGCGGTCCATGAGCGGATCGATCCGGCCAGCGGCCAGCTGATCCATATCCACGTCGCGCAGGTCTTGCCGCACGTCGGAGATCAGCTTGTCCAGCGTGGCGATGTCGGCAAGGCGACTGCCCTGCCCCGCGTCAAGAATATCCTGACGCGCCAGATCCGCCAAAAGATCACGATCCATGTGCAGCCCCGCAAAAACATCACGCGCGCGCGCCTGCAGGTCGCGTTCGAGCCCAAGCCAGTCCGAGCGCTCCTGGGCGTCCACTGGGCGTGAGGCTTCGAGTTGCGCCTCGCTGCGATGGGGTGCGGTGAAACGGGCAGCGACTTCTTCGATGCTGCTGCCCGCCTCCTCGAATCGTGCCTCCATCGGTGCCAGAACGCGCGCCAACTCCGCTCTGAAACGACCCAGTGCAGCATCGGCCTCAGCGACGAGCGGATTGCCCTCCTCTGCTGCCCGTGCTGCCAGCCCCGCAATCCCCTGAACTCTGTAGGGATCGCGCTCGGGCGACACCGATGAAGAATGATCCGCAAGAAAGTCGCGGCCCAGAAGCCTGCCCATTTCGCGGGCCTGCCCCGCAAAGAGCTGTTCCAGTTCGACCTTTTCGGCACCGGGAGCCATGTCCTGAATGGCGCTCCACGCGGTGTCGGCTTCCGCTTGCAATGTCTCGCGGGCGGCGATCAGACGACCGATCACATCCGCTCCGGCAGCGGGGATATCAACCCCTTCGGCAAACCCTTCTTTCACCGGCATTCCTTTCATCAAGTTGGTGGCGGCAAGCTCTGCGCCCTCCGCGATGCGCCCCATCCATCCATCCGGAGGGGTGTCGGCCTCCAGGCCCATCCCCGCAAGTTGCGCCAGCTGCCGATACCCCTCGGCGTGTCTGCGTATCTCGGCCTCTCGCAGAGCGCGGCTTTCAGGATCCAGCGGGGCAACCACTGGCTCCCGTCCCTCCTTGCGGGCCGCCTGCAAATCAGTGTCCCGCGGGGCGTTTTCCATGATGCCTCGCGACAGACGGGAAGAGGCGTTCAGTACCAGCCCGTGCTCGCCCGCGATCTGCGCATGCAGCTCGCGCATCATGTCATAGCTGATCTCGGAATGGCGGCTGATCGAGAGGAACTTGCCGTCCTCCATCCCGACCTTGTCGACAAGAACATGGGCATGCACATGGTCTGTGTTGCAATGGAGGGCCGCCACATACCGATATCGATCCCGGTAATCCCCGCCGAACACCTCCTGCGCCCATTCGCGCGAGATGGCTTCCGCCAATTCCGCCTCGGTTCCCTTGGGAAAAGACAGGATGATGTGATCGGTATGACCCCGTTTCGGCGCCCCGCACCAGGAAGCACTCCAATCGGCAATGACATTTTCCATGCCGCGCTCGCCAAAGGCACGATCGATGCCGATCTGGTTCGACCAGGCTGCGACCCGCGCCTCGTCGCGCAGAATGTATTTCATCTGTCGGCGTAACTCTTTTGGCGAATGGCACCCGCCCGTGCCGACCCGCTTCACCACGCTTTGCGGCACCCGCAGCGCGTTCCAGGACATTACCGCAACTGCCCCGCCGGACGTGCCACGCCGACGGCCCGACGATACGCGCGCTTCGCCTGCCATGGCTGCAGACCGCCGCCCCACATGAGGCAGAATCTCGCCCAATACCGCCTGCTGGAGGGTGCGTGTTTCAGCCATCGCGCTGCCCCTCCCCAACGTCCCGAAAATCGGACACCCGGACGAAGGACCCGCGCAGCGAGGCCGCGCGCAAAGCCTGCACGGCCCGGGCAACCTCTTCGGCCCGATCCGCAAGCCGACCGACCATTGCCGCGTCGCGCGCGTTCCACCGCAGCTTGCCCGCATGGGCAAGCTTCAGCATCTGGACAAGATTGCGCGCCAAGGCATTGAGCTGATTGGCCGACGCCTTGAGCGCCGTGACCTCGTCCCGGCGAAACGCGACAATGCCGGATGAGAGACGGATCATGTGCCGGAGCAAACCCGACGTGGTCATGCCAGTCTCAGCCACAAGCGCCTCGAATGCTTCGGCCTCACGGGCGGACACCCGAACCTGCAGCACGCGGCCCTTTGTGGTTCGATCCGTCACCACACCGCGCGCCCGCACGCGGGCGACAGTGGGTCGGGAGCAGCCAACACGCACGGCGATCTCCCCATCGCCAAGCCCTTGAGCGGCAAGCCGGAGAACCTCCTGTCGGGCTATGGTGGAGAGGCGTTTCGACATGGGCGGCAAGATTTATCATTAGATAGTTTTTGTAAACACGAAAACTCTAATGAGTCGCCGCACAAGTTTTGTCATACACAATACCGTTCCTGTCAACGTCCCTTCGGTCCGTTGTCGCACCTTCGGTGATCAGCAGGCAGGGTCTTGGCCATGCCTGCTGTAAACCCCACGCGACAACGAACAGACCGAAGGGACACCGCCTCCCCCGCGCCGCGATCCGGGACCCCGGCCCGGATCCTGAACAGGCGCGGGAATGACGTCGGCGCAGCCGACACGATATCCCTTCATTGGCGTTGAATGCTCAAAGGGGTTCTCCCGGAAGGAGAGGAAGACCTTGTGGGATTGGAACGCCTGCGCAGCACCGTGCGTATTACGTCGGCGCTGATACGGATAGTCGATGGTCAGGTGACCCGACACCTCGAAGGCTGATGGCAGCATTGGGAAATTGCCACAACGACGCGATGGCGAAAAGGATGGACGCTGCAATCACGGTCGGCGTGAGTGACCTGCTGACCAATTGACCGAACGCGTACGCAGATGATCGCCAAAACAGCACATCGCCTCAGCAGATACACATCTGTCTGACCCAAAGGTTGAACGTCTGTATCGCGCAAGGTCTGGACGCCATCCCGAGGCATCGCCATAACGGCGCAAGATATACGTTATGGAGTCGAGGAATGCTTGTTGTGACGGCCATCTCCGCGAAGGGCGGTTCGGGAAAGACAACTCTCATACAGATGCTTGCGTCCGCCATGCTCGCACGCGGCCGCCGTGTGCATGTCATGGATGCGGATGCTGACAAGCAAATCCTCGAATGGGAATCAAAAAGCGCGCGCGCCGACTTCGGTGATCTGCCACGCCTTCCATGGCCCACAGGCTTGACCGTGGCCGATGCCCCCGAGACCGTTGAAGGCCTTTACCACGCGCTGGACAGCTTTGAGGCTGAAGGTGTTGATCTGGTTCTGATCGACACCCGCCCCGGCGAGCATCCCGACACCGAAACACTGGCGCTGGCCTGCGACATGATCCTGGTGCCGACCGTGCCGGTACAATCGGATTTCGTGGCGGCCCTGAAAACCCTGACATGGGTTATGCGCATGATCGAGACCCTCGGACCGGATGACCCCGCCCCGCTGTTTTCCGCGGTATTGATGAACGCGGACAAACGCGCGATCGATTTCGTGACCGCAGGCGATGACTTTGAGCGTGATGCGGCAAGACGCAGGGTTCACCGGCAGGACCTTGAGGTCTTCGAGGTGATTTCCACCATGCCACTTCTGCCCACGCCGGTGCCTCATCTCACTGCGATCCAGCGCATGCCGCTGACCGGACCGCTGGGATACGTGCGGGACATTTATGAAAAGGATCTTCGTCATCGGTTGCAGGCGGGGCATCTTTCCTCCGCCCTCGCCTTATGCAGTGAGATCCTTGGCGACATCGAGGCCATGGTGGATGCTGCCAATGGCTAGGAAGATTCCAAACCGGTCCGGGACCGCTGTATCGAACGAAGACAGGCTGGCGCGGTCGCGGCAGTTCGCCACGAGCGCCACAAGATATGCCGCGTTCGATCAGAGTACGGCGGAAGCGGTCGCGACAGAAGGCCCAGCGGTAAATTCAGTGGACAAGAAAGAACCCCGGAAAGGGGAAAAGGCAGCCGCGGCTGAAACGGCGCGCATCAACTCGGGGGTATCCATCCAGCCGGTGGCGGATGATGCTTGCAGCACTCGCACCGAAGGGCAGTCTCGAACCTATTACGTGCGCATAGGAGCTGAGGATCAGGCACGGATTGAGGCGCTGGCAGAACGATCTGGCCTTGACCCGGACTACATTCGGCGTGCCTTGATCAAAACGGTTCGCGCTCGCATGCAAAACCTGCGCGACACCGCGACCTGGCATGAGGTTGCCTCCGCTGCACGACCACGCCTGTCCGAGTCCAAAGGCACTGGTGCCCCCTTCATGAAATCGATGATCAGGCTCGACGCCGCCCATATGGCGGCGTTGCAGACAAGCATTGATGACCCGCTCAACGTCTATGGGGTGACGCAGCTTTTATCCGCCTTCGGTAAGGCGCTGCTGCACTCCGAGATCGAAGAGCTCGCTCAAAAGATCAGCGGCATCGAAGCCCGGGCAGCGCGTCCTGATCCAGCGTAAAGGCATCGCGTGCGGTCACGACAGCGATCTGACCGCCCGCCTCGATCATGTCGATGAGCTGTGCCCATTCGGCAGGATCAGCATCGCGTTGCGTTGCGATCCCGTCTTGCACAGAAAAGGCAGCCTGCTCTCCGGTCGCCGCGAGAAGAACAACTTGTTGCGGGAATTGGTCATCGTCAAAACGCGACAAAAAGTACGCATGGCTCACGTTTGGGTTGTAGACACGGTCAGGATCGCAAACTAAGAGCAAAGTTCCGTCGTTTGCAGTCGCAGCATAGATCTCCAGACCTCGCGACAAGCCGATCTCCCACTCGGCAGCGACAGCCGATGAAGCCGCGCCCAGAAAGAGCGCAATATGTAGAGGCCTGTAAAGCAAGTTTGTAAACTCCGTTTTGTGTTGGCCAAGCATATATAGGTACAGGCATATACCTGCCACCTGATAACTGCGGCTCCGACCAAATGGAGGTCAGGAGTTGAGCATGAAGAATTATGCGGGTTACCCGGTCGAAGTCATTTGGGCGACGGTAAACGGTGAAGATGTCGAGGTTGGCGTCGTGTTCCAGTGGATCTGCGGCATGCGCCGTACAAGATGGTCCGATGACTTTGAGCCGTCGGACGGTGCGAACCTGAGGTACGAGCCCTATGAGGACGCAGGATAGACCGCCTCCAGCCCTAAAATGCTCGCGAGCGACCGGAGCAGGACACGATTGTGATCCGGGGGCAATGACACCGAGAGAGAGAACACGCGGGGCAGAGATCGTTGCAAAGGCGACGACGGCTTGCAACGCTACCAAAGAGAACCGATAGGAGACCCATGAGATGAAAGAGATTTTCAACGTTGGCGAGACAATCTTGCTGGACGGCGCGCCGCTTGCACTGGTGACCACCGATGGCGTCAAGGCCTGGATCGAAGACGGCGTTCAGCACAGCTTTCGCTATGACCAAGTGCGCGATCCGCTCAGCGGCCAGATGAAATACCGCTGTCTCTACGAGAAGTACGGGTCGGATATGCCGTTCGTGCTGGTAGGCAACCCTGACAGTGAAGAAGGCGCGCATGTTATTCTTTTCGACCAGAAGCCAGACGCATAGCCCTTCGGAATCATATGCCAGGTGGCGAACACTAGAGCCCCTCGGCTTCGCCTGGCGGCAGCGTCCGCCTTGCAAGAGGGATGCAGACCCGTCAGAGCTGAAAGCGGATCGTGATGGCGACCATGTGACAAACGGCTTGGGGTGGCTCAGGATGAGACAGACCAAGACGTATTGGCACAGGAAGACAGCAAGGTCGGAATTCAGGGCGGAGCCTCAGCAGCCCGACCCCGCTTGCGGGGCTTGCCCATGTCGAAACCTTCACCATTGCAGACAGTCACGCACATCGCAGCATGGAAGCCTCTTTCCCAGGTGCTGCATCGTGTTCGGCCCAGAGCGGTCGTTCATCGAGCCGCCTCGCGCCGCATTGCGGTATCTCTGAACCTGCCGTTCGTCGCCAGTCGCAGCATTCTTGACCGTCCAACATCAGGAACCGCTTTCCAACTTGAATGACCTGAAGCCTTCGGGCGAAGAGAGTGTCGCGACGATCAGCATGGGAACTGCTCAGGCTCCGTTCCCAACAGCCCAGCCCGAAGGGTGCGCCCACCACACACACGTAAACCCCATGGCTGGCGTTGTTCAGGAGGCCTACCGAATCCACTTTCAGGTCATATGGGCAACAACATCTAGCGCTTGCACGGCACATATCATACCATAAACGAGAGACCTTGCCCAACCACTACGTACCACTGGCTTGCGTTTATGGCCGCTTGGAATTCGATATGAACAATTTTCCCCGGCCCTCTGAAATCATGAGGCACAACAGACCCTATCTATTCTCGGACAGCAAAACTGAGGGCGTATACATATTGGCAAAATCCGAGCTGAGCCATCATTTGGAAAGCTTAACTCAGCGGAATCAGCACCAGGACTTTGAGATTTTTGCGCGCAAGCTGTGCGAGAGAGAGATTTGCCCGAACCTCCGTCCTCAGACCGGGCCGGAGGGCGGCGGCGACGGAAAAGTAGATACGGAGACTTACTCCGTTGCGCCCGAGATATCAGACCGCTGGTTTCAGGGACTGCCAGGCTCAGGTGCGGAAAGGTGGGGATTTGCTTTCAGCGCGAAGGAAAAATGGGCGCCGAAAGTTCGGAGCGACGTCCAGGGCATTGTTGATACAGGTCGTTCTTACGACAGAATTATATTCGTCACCAGCCGCGCGGCGCGATCCAAGGATCGCCTGCGGGTCGAGGACGAACTCGTCAAAAAGTTCAATGTTCCCGTCACGATTCATGACAGATCATGGATTATTGACCGGGTTTTTGAGCATGATCACAAAGACCTTGCATATGAATATCTGAAGGCTGGTCAGTATGACGAGTCCAAAATGGTGGTCGGGCCGCGCGATTTTGAACGGAGGAAGACTCTAGACGCACTCGAAGAACGGATCGCCAAGGGAGGACAAAACGGCGGAGAAATCACGCAGCGGGTCGTGGACGCTCTGGAAGCTGCGCAGTTGTCGAGAATGCTGGAAAGGCCGCGGATCGAAACAGTCGGTCGATTTGACCGGGCAATAAAACTGGCAAAGAAGCACGGAACTAGGCGGCTGAAAATGCAGGCCATCTATGAGGGCGCCTGGACCGATCTGTGGTGGTTCGATGAAATTGACGCCATCAATGAATCATACGAGGAGATTGAAGCGCTTGCGTTTGAGGAGAACCACGCGGACGACATATCCAAGTTGTCCAACCTGTACACGGTTCTGACTGCGCGGGTTATGCAGGGTTGGGAAGGTGCTGAGGAACTTGAGATTGAGGCGCGCGGCGAACGTCTGCGAGTCAAGGTTCAGGAGATTAGCGCAGACGCGTCCCGGCCAAACAATGCGCTTTATGGAAAGGCGCTTGGCCACCTGCTGGAGCTATCGTCTGCATCCGTCAAGACAGATGTAGAAAGCCTGGATGCAGTCTGGAACGGCCTTTCCGATGTTATTGATCAAGCACATGGACTTGGAGAATTTCCTGCTGAGATGATCGATCAAGTGATCGATGCGCTACAGCCCTTTGCTCCTGCCAGCGATGCATTCGATGCTCTGGTGCTTAAGCTAGCTGAGTTTATGGGCGAAAGGGCCAAAGAAGGAAAAGCCGGAAAAATCCTCTTTCGAAGAGGCGAGCAGCGGCTCGAAGCCGAAGAGCCAATAGAGGCCATTCGCTGGCTTGGCAAAGCGTCGATTTATTTCATGAAGGAGGAATACGCGGAAGAGCAGTTCGAAACGCTCTATTGTCTTTCTGTTGCCTATCGCGGCGCAGGCCTTCTGTGGGCAGCGCGCGCGACGTCGCTATCAGCGCTGGTCAGAATGGTCATTTTGTCAGATGGCACTGACGGCCCCAGGCCGGAGCTTGTTCCATCCGCAAGCCTCCTCGCCATGATATCCATACAGCTCGGACGGTTTGTCGATGCGCTGAATGTGATCCTCTGGCTGAACAGCCTGCATGAAGTTCTGCCCTTGTCCGATGAGGGCCGCGAAGGCCTCCGGAACAAGCTGCTTGAGTTTGACCGCCTTCTGATGTGTCAGATCGTCAACCTGGAAGCAGACGATCTCCGGGCGCTGTCCACTGTGCCCGACATGCTTGAGAAGCTGCGTTTGTTCTCGGCCCGCATGGCGTTGATACTCTTGCTGGGCCATGCCGAAAGCCTGGAGCAGGATGGCTCGATCCCTGAAGAGGGCTCGATAGATGAACTCAAAGAACTTGCAGAGCTGGCCGCTGTGCAGCCGGCGGCCCGAGACCTTCCCAAGCGCCTTCTAATGTACCAGAACCGCGAGTTTGAGGCCTCAGTGATCCTCCTGGGTGTAAAGGTGAAATTCACTGCGGACGCGTCGGTGTTCGGGCACTTGCTGTGCGAGGCCCATATCGGCGCGCTCGAAGGCTTCCTGGCAACATCTATTGAGACGGGTATGCTCGCCCACGCCTCAGAATTGTCTGTGTCGGTAGAGATATGCGAAGACCTCGGTGAACCTGACATTATTTTTGATCCGGGCTCAATGATGCTGACGGTCAAGTGGCCTGTCGAACTGGATGTCAGAGATGTTGCCCACCATCAGACGCTTTGCGATCATCTTATAGACTTTTGCGCCCGGGTTATCGACGCAATTGCTGTGGTGAATCCTGACAAGGACAACGGGTTCATGTCGCAGCTCGTAGACGAGTTTGTTATCCAGCGCAGTATCAGCTTCAGCAATGCTTGCATTGGCAATCATCGGCTTTTCGGTACGCACGCATCAACTATCGCGGGGCTGCAGTTCCTTTCCGAGAGGGAGTACCAGCTTAAGAGTGATGCGCCAACTGTGATAAGGGGAGCGTTTCTTGATGAGCGTAGGGGAGAGGACGAGGGATTTACGGACCCGGAGAAGATTGTTCAAAGTCATCGGGGTTACGTCGTCGAGTCCATCATTAACTTGCATCTCTGGGATAGGGCCGGATGGAACGGAATAATGTTTGCGGGTTATGGCCCTGCATATCCTCCCATGCTTGCGCTGATATTTCGTGATGAACAAACGGCATGTTCAATATTTTCCGGATGGCGAGATAAATTCGGGTCGCGGGATAAGGAGGATGCTATTCGGATTGCGCTCCTGAGAGGGGTTGATGCGCAGCATCCGTCACATTACCGCGCGTCGATCTCCAAGAATTTCGACCCCAAAAAGGAAGGTCTGGACCCAAGCAAGAAGTTTATGCAAGCCTCGCGGATGCTAACCATGACCCCGCCAAACAGCAACAACCTGGATACGTTTCTATCTGACTTCGAGGAGAAGCAGTGTTTCATTCTGGCACCTGCGGTTCTTGGGCCTGAGGGTGAACCGCAGTTTTTCACTGACCTTTCGATTTTGAAGCGAATGCTCTATGTCCGGGAGGCGTGGGAGGTTGGCGTTCACGATCAAGACGGCATGGCACTTCGCAGTGACGACAACATCCTGGTGCCGGATGGGATTGAAAACCCGCCATGCTTTGAATTGATGGAATTGAAGAAGCGCCTTCGGGAGGCGAGATAAGACACTTGCGCCTACCATGCGATCACCTGATTCTGCCACTCAGACATCCGCTTCCGCGCAAGCAGGTCATTCGTGCGGCGCGCAGCGAACGACTGGAAGGTCCCGCAAAGCCGCCCGTCACTCAGCCTTGCTGAAATCCCGCGCGAGAATCTCCCGCGCATGCGCGACCCATTCTGGGGTCAGGCTCAGCGATTTCGCCTTGTTTTTGGGATCAAAAATCAGGCCGTTCTCGAAAAGCCGGTTGGTGATGGCCCAATCGACTCCCTTCCAGACCTGATCGCCGTAATGCAGCGTCAGGCTAAGGATCGCGAGAGCCGCATCATCAATCTTATCGATGTCGAGTGCCATCTCCCCCTCGTTTTCCTATGTCTGCCCGCTTTTCGAACCGCGGCCGCGCATCATGCATAACCCCGCCGCTTCTTTATCGCGGCAAGTTTCATCAGCGCGGTGACAGCGCGCCCTTCATCTGGATGCTGCTCAATCATCATCTGCCCGCGCGCGCCAATGCGGCCCCATTCGCGCACCAAGCTGGCGCCCCCAAAGAGATCGGGCTGAATGCTCATGCGGTAAAACCGCCGCATGTTGCAGGCTGGATCGATCCGCCGCATCTGCAGGTCGGTCGGGAACACCTCAAGTTGAGCGACAGAGTGAGACATATCGTGATCCAGCAGGCTTTCTTCCAAAATATCAGGTGGAAGCCTGCTCTTCCACCTCGATTTCCCCGCGAGGGGAAAAGGAGGCTCACGCCCCCTTCTCGAACTTCATGACCGGGATGCCCAGCTTCTTGGCCTTGTCGGCGAGGTTCTCCTGGATGCCGGTGCCCGGGAAGACGAGAACACCCACCGGCAGCACCTCCAGCATGGCGTCGTTGCGCTTGAAGGGGGCAGCCTTGGCGTGCTTGGTCCAGTCGGGTTTGAAGGCGACCTGCGTCACGCCCCGAGCCTCGGCCCATTTGGCGGCAATGAGTTCTGCGCCCTTCGGGCTGCCACCGTGCAGAAGAACCATGTCGGGATATTTGGTCCGGACCTGATCGAGCTTGCCCCAGATCAGGCGGTGATCGTTGAAGTCGGTCCCGCCAGTGAGGGCGACCTTGGGGCCTGCGGGCAGCATCACCTCGGTTTCCGCGCGGCGCTTGGCGGCCAGGAAGTCACGGCTGTCGATCAGCGCTGCGGTCATGTGCTGGCGGTTCACAATCGAGCCGGTGCGGGGGCGCCAGGTGGATCCCGTGTGGTGGACAAACTCGGTCGCGGCGTGATCGCGCATCATGTCCATGCAGTTCCGACGTTCGATCAGGGTCAGGCCTTCTGCCGTCAGGCGCTCGAGTTCGGTGGATTTCACCTCGGAGCCGTCTTGCTCCCGCTGAAGGCGGCGCTGCGCCTGCTCGTTCTCATCGAGCGACCGCTCGATCCGGGCAGTGGCGCGGTGGAAGAGGTTGACCTGGCCCCAGAGCACCTCTTCGAGGTCGGGTTCCATGCGGGTGTCTTCCAGGGTCGCGACAAGGGCATCGAAGATGTCGGCGACGGCGACCGCGAGGCGCTGCCCATCGGGCATCGGGCGCGGATCGGGCTCGTCAAAGGGGCGGTAGCCATAAAGCTGCAGCTCGTCGAGCGCAAGGGCGGTCTGGGATGCGGTGTGGGCGGGTTCATACGTGTCGTCGTGAGTGTGGATCGTCATCTGTTTCTTGCCTCCGGGCCAGTCTCATCCGCGCGACAACCCGCGCGGCCTTCATGGGCTGCGAAAGCTGTCACTGGGGACGCCCCCTCACCCCGCCTTCGGGGCCGGAACGCATGTGGAGGAGGGCGGCAGGCAAGCTATTTGTTTCGCGATGCAAAGCGGGGGCTCGTCCCCCGCGGCGGAAATAGCTTGCCTGCCGCCCTTGATGGGGCGTCCCCTTTGACGGCCGCCTGCCCATCTCTTGAAGGCCGCTCGGGTGTCGGGTGGATGAGATTCACCCGGAAAGAGGCAAAGGTGATGATCCACACCCACGACAAGAATCCGTAACCCCTGCCGCGCACTCCCAGACAGCCTCTTGCGCGATGCTGCTCAGCCTGACAGGCGATGCCGATCCTCTGGCCCGACTTGCCCTGCCAGATGCCTGCGCAACGCCTCCACGCCATAAGCCCGGAGATCATCGTTGAAGTCCCCGAGCCGCGGTTCCAGCACCCGAGCGGCAATCCCGACCTCGGTTGCTCTGGCGCTCAACCTCTCTGCCGCGCCGCGCCCCGCCGGATCGCGGTCGATGGCGATGTAGAGGCGCTGAACCCCGTCCGGCAGCAGGACCGCCCCGAGGTGACCGGACGACAGCGCCGCCCAGACGGGAAGGCCGGGCACCGCCTCGACCAAGGACAGCATGGTCTCGATGCCTTCGCCGACCACGAGGATGTCGTCATGTGGGGTCAGCCTGACGGCATTGCCGAGGAGGTGACCCATAGCACGCCGCTGCGTCTCGACAGCCGCCTTCCCCTGTCCGTCAGGTGCCAGCCAAGTACGATGTACGCCCTGCACGGCCCCTGCCCCATCGGTGACCGCGGCGATCAGCGCCGGCCTGGGGATGCCACGGGTCTGGCCCTCATCCCGATGCCAGCACTTCGGGTGGAAGCGAAGGGCGCTCATCATGCCACCTTGGGTGAGGCCACGGGATCGGAGGTAGATGTCGGCAAGCGTGCCTGCGACCGGCACCGAGGCTGCAAACAAACGCGCCGCCGCCGCTGGTGTGCCACCAGAGGCCTTGGCCTTCTTCGGCACTGGCACATCCGGGAGGACCGGCTGCGGACGGCCAAGATGCGCTCGGGCCTCGGCCAGTAGATCGGGAAAGCGCGAGATCCCGGTTCGCTCGCGGATGATGTCCAGAAGATCACCATGCAGTCCGACAGCCGCGTCCTGCCATTTTCCGCGCGCCCCTGGCCCGGACGTTGGCCCAGTCAGCCGCACGAAGAGCGAGCGGCCAGGGTTGTTCTGCAGATCGCCCACGATCCAGTAGGACCCTTCCCGCCGACCAGCGGGAAGGTAGGCGCGACACACGCTCTCTGCGTTCTCCGCCAGAGCGCGGATCACATCTTCAGTCTCGGAATACATGGCTCAGCACCCTCCACGCGCATGTAGTCCTGTCACGGGACAACGTGCAAGCAGACGATCAAGCACTGCGATGCCGCTCGAGTCCGCTGGGCAGAAGAGCCGCAGCTTCCAGGCGATGATCTCCGAGAAGAACCCATCTGCCTTGAGCCGGTCCTTGGCGGCACCCAAAAAGCCCGACAGCTCGATCCGGTTGACGCCCATAACGCGCGAGCGGTGCAGCTCCATCCCTTCGGCCAAGCGCACGACCGTCTTGCCTTCCAGAACAAGGGCATGGACCTGCGCCGCCGTGAGCTTCGGAGCATCGGCGGCAAGTGTGGTCGCGACCCACGACGGCGAAACGCGGCGACCGATGATGCGCTGACCGTCATCGGTCTGCAGCCGGTAGACGCGGGTTTCATCCTGGGGGAGCTGCTTCCAGATCGGCAGCAAGAGGCCCGCCACGATATGCAGGGTGGTTTCCGAGAACTCCGGCACTTCAGCCAGTTCTGCCCTCCAGGCTTCATTGAAGGCCGCGCGGTCGGCTTCGAGCCAATGGGTGTCGTCCATGATCTTGGCCGGAACCGTGCTCGCCTCGGTCGGCCGGATCAGACGCAGTCGGGGCTCGATGGTGCCATCGTCCAGCATCAGGCTGGTCGCGGGCACCTGCACGGCAGCCCGGCCCGAGCGGCTGTTGACCAGTAGCCGCGCCTTTGGGTCATCGAGCCAGTCGAGCGCATCCGCCAGTGACAGCGGTGTATTGCGCTGCTTTTGCGCGATGCTCAGCAGCTGGGTTTCCGCGCCGGAGCCGGGATGGGTGTAAATCACCCGCGCATCTGTGACGCGGAAGCTCTCGGCGCGCAGCGTCTCAAGCCCGAGGTCGTAGACCCCGGCGGCGATAGCGCCCTCGATCCGTTGGTCGAGGAGTTCCTCAAAGGCCGCGAAGAGTACAGCCTGCATGTCGATTGTAAGCGCCAGCAGGCGATTGAGGAAGGTGGTGATCGGCGGCAGGTCATCCTTCAGACCGTTGTCATCAGTCAGGCTGAGGCCGGTCGCATCCTCAAACGCCCCGAGCGAGCAGCCCGCAACATCACCGCGATAGAGGCGGCGGTAAAGCTGGCGCAGAGCGTCGCGGGCATAGGGGGACTCGAGATTGTCCTCGGGCCGGAACAGCCCCTGCCCGCCGGTTTGACGCTGGCCGCGCGTGATCGCCCCGAGCGTGTCGAGGCGACGCGCGATGGTGCTGAGGAAGCGTTTCTCTGCTTTCACATCGGTAGCAACGGGCCGGAACAGCGGTGGTTGCGCCTGGTTGGTGCGGTTGGTGCGGCCCAGTCCCTGAATGGCCGCATCGGCCTTCCAGCCCGGTTCCAGGAGGTAGTGGACCCGCAGGCGCTGGTTCTTCGCCCCGAGATCGGCGTGATAGCTGCGCCCCGTGCCGCCGGCATCCGAGAAGATCAGGATGCGCTTCTGGTCATCCATGAAGGCGGCGGTTTCCGCGAGGTTGGCAGAGCCCGCCCGGCTTTCCACGACCAGGCGGGCGGCAGCACCCTCGCCCTTCCTCACAATGCGCCGCGAGCGTCCCGTGACCTCGGCCACGAGATCGGTGCCGAAGCGCTGGACGATCTGGTCAAGCGCGCCGGGCACAGGCGGCAGGCTTGCCAGATGCTCGATCAGCGCATCGCGCCTGCGCGCAGCTTCGCGACATTCCACCGACTGGCCGTCGCGCGTGACAGGCCGCGAGGAGAGGTTGCCTTCGCTATCGGTGAAGGGCTCGTAGAGCTGCACCGGAAAGGAATGCTGCAGATAATCCAGGCAAGCCTCTCTTGGCGTGATGTCCACCCGCACATCGTTCCACTCGTCCGTGGGGATGTCCGACAGGCGGCGCTCCATCAGCGCCTCGCCCGTCGAGACAATCTGGATGACGGCCGCGTGGTCTGCGGCGAGATCGGCGTCGATGGCGGCGATCAGCGTGGGAGTTTTCATCGAGGTCAGCAGATGGCCGAAGAACCGTTGCTTGGCGGACTCGAAAGCCGAGCGGGCGGCGGACTTGGCCTGGCGGTTCAGCGTACCGCCGGATTCGCCAGTAATGTTGGCCGCTTCCAGCGCCGCGGACAAGTTCCGATGTATGACTCCGAAGGCGAGCGCATATGCATCATAGATCCCGCGCTGCTCCGGCGTCAGCGCATGTTCCAGCATCTCGTATTCGACGCCGTCATAGGACAGCGAGCGCGCCGTGTAGAGGCCAAGCGACCGCAGATCGCGGGCCAGGACCTCCATCGCGGCAACGCCGCCAGCTTCGATAGCTTGCACAAATTCCGCCCGCGTCGAAAACGGAAAGTCTTCGCCCCCCCAAAGCCCAAGCCGCTGCGCATAGGCGAGGTTATGGACCGAGGTCGCCCCCGTGGCCGAAACATAGACCATGCGGGCATTCGGAAGTTTGTGCTGCAGGCGCAGACCCGCCCTGCCCTGCTGCGAGGCCGTGACATCGCCGCGCTCACCCTTGCTTCCTGCGGCATTCGCCATGGCATGGCTTTCGTCAAACAGGATCACCCCGTCAAAATCCGCCCCAAGCCAGTCGACGATCTGATCGACGCGGGATTTCCTGGCGCCCCGCTCCTCGGAGCGCAGCGTGGCATAGGTGGTGAAGAGGATGCCTTCGGTCAGCGGGATGTCTTTGCCTTGCGCGAAGCGCGACAGCGGCGTCACCAGCAAGCGTTCCTGTCCGAGTGCGGACCAGTCGCGCTGCGCATCCTCCAGCAGCTTGTCGCTTTTGGAGATCCAGAGCGCTTTGCGCCGACCCTGCGCCCAGTTGTCGAGCAGGATGCCGGCGGACTGGCGGCCCTTGCCCGCCCCGGTGCCATCGCCAAGGAAGAAGCCGCGGCGGAAACGGACGGCGTCAGCGGCATCGTCCGGCGCGGCCGAGACCATGTCGCCGGTCTCATCGACGGTCCAAGACCCCGCGAGATAAGCGCCATGCGCCTCGCCCGCGTAGATCACAGTCTCAAGCTGCGCGTCGGACAGAAGGCCATCGCGCAGGATGGCGGCAGGAAGCTTGGGCCGGTAGCTGGGTTTTGGGGGCGCGACCGAAGCCATGGCCGCAGATTGCACAAGCTTGGTCGGGTGCGGTTCCGCTCCGGGAATGTCGATCGCCTGCAGACGGAAGGTCTCATAAATAGCATCCGACAGGCGCGCGCTGGCCCCGTCCTCGGTTGCATCGCGCAGGGTATAGGCGAGGTCTGCGGCCTCGATCTGCACCGCGGTGTTGGTGGGGGCTGTTGCAGGCGTGGCGCGCGTCGAGCTGATGCCTGTGCGCGTGGTGCGGGCAGGATTTCCCGGGAAGGGGGAAGTGGGGCCCTGCCCGGCTGGTGCGACCTGCGCCAGTTCGAGGCGCGGGGGGACATGGGTAGTGATCAGCGACAGCAGGCTGGCGACATCAGGCGAAATCGGGCGCGCCAGATCGGCTGTGATGCCGCCCGCCTCGCCACCGAGGCATTTGTCGAAGACCGAAATCCGCGTCTCGAAGCTGGTGCCGTGCTTGGCGAAGGCCGCACCCGACACAGCACCCGTAAAGACCAGATGCGCGGTCTGGGTCAGGCGACCGAAGGTCTCAGCCCAGGCGGGCGCATCGGGCGCGAAACTGGCACCGGTGATGGCGACCAACCGTCCGCCGGGGACCAGACGCGCAAGCGCCGAGCGCAGATGCCGGGCTGTCGCCTCGGTGGTGCGAGCGTCGACATTGGCCACCGCCGAGAAGGGCGGGTTCATCAGGATGACGCTCGGGCGCAGGTCCGCGTCGAGATGATCGTCGATCTGGGCTGCGTCGAAGCCCGTGACCGGAAGCCCCGGAAACAGGCGGCGCAGAAGATCGGCGCGGGTGTCGGCCAACTCGTTCAGCGCGAGGCTGCCGCCCGCGATTTCTGCGAGGACCGCCAGAAGGCCCGTCCCAGCCGATGGCTCCAGCACCAGATCGCGCGCGGTGATCTGTGCTGCAGCCAGTGCCGCCAGCCCCATGGGCAGCGGTGTCGAGAATTGCTGGAACCGCTCCATCTCTTCAGACCGCCGCGTATGGGTCGGCAAAAGGCCGGACACCTTGGCAAGGATCGGCAGCAGCGCTGCGGGCGAGCCCGCCCGCGCCAACAGCGCACGGCCGAACTTCCGCAGGAAGAGGACCAGTGCCACCTCGCCCGCCTCATAGGCGAGCTTCCAATCCCAGGCGCCATCGGCATCGGAGCCGCCAAAGACGCGCTCCATCTCAACGCGCAGGCGAAGCGCGTCGATCTGGAAACCCTGCGCCAGATCGGGCTGCAGCGCTTCGGCCACGCTCAAGATCGCAGCAGCCGTATCGAGGGACGGGATGGGGGCAACAGGCGCAAGCGCGCGCTCGGTCGCAAAATGGGCGAGATGGGTCATCGGGAAACTCCGGAATGAGGAACAGGATCAGGCCCGGACACCCTCTTTCGGGCACCCTCAGGCCTGACCTTCCCCGGCCCTCCTCTTCCTCTCAAACCCCATGATTTCCGCAGGTGGCTTGCTTTTGTTCTTGTTATGTTCTATTTTAAGAGCCACGCTAAGAAGGGAGATCCCCGATGGAAAGCACCACTTACGCCCTGCCCGCGACGCCCAAGCAGATCGCCTATGCGCGCGCGCTGGCCCTGCGCAACCAGACGCTTCTGCCGTGGGAGGTTCAGCAAGATCGGCGGTCGCTGAGCGCCTGGATCGACGCACAAGCCAAGCTCACATCCGCGACAGCGCAGGACAGCCGCCCGACATCAAAGCAGGTCGCCTTCGCCGAGCGCCTCGCCCGGATCAAACGCCGCGCCGTCCCGGATGAGTGTTTCCGCGACAAGGGGCTGATGTCGAAGTGGATCGACGGGAACAAGTGAGCACGGCACCGGCTAGCTCCGGCCTTCCGGAGCTTCTGCCATACCGTGGCTTGGCAAACCGAGCGTAGTTGCCAACCTATAGATTGGCAGATTTTCCCTTTGGGACATCAGCCTCGGTCAAGCTCCTGTCCGAAGGACCAAGGTCTGGTCGCGGCGGCAGACCGGGACGTACACCGCTAAGACCTTCGGCAACCGCTGCAAGTCGTTGCCGTCTTTCGACCCAGCGTCTTCAGATCTCGCTCCACGTGGGGCTAGTCCATCAATTCTTTGGAAAGGGTGATATTGGAGCGTCCATAACGCTGGAAAAGCATCCTGATCAAAGAGAACTATAGTGGTCTCTTGGGGCAAAGACGTCGCCTTCCTCAGCGCGTCTATAGGAAGCCCAGAAGACCGGCGGACTCAGTCCAAAGCCTCAAAGAACAACTGATGGTCACACGGCTTCAAATGCGTGACGTCCGGCCTGTTGCCGTTTGCCGGTTTCATGTCTTCGCCCCCCCCCAAAAAAGCGCATGCGCCATTACTCGTCAGCCGACGGCAGTAAGCGAGTAGTGCGGTGTCCCATCCCAAACAAGATCCCAAGACGCGCCCGGCCGGACGTTCTGGATGGCGTGGGGCTCGAAGCAGACGAGGCAATTCCCGCCCGGCGCGGGAGCCCGAACTGAGGGGTAGATCAGGCCCCGCGATCCAGCCCGGCGAAGATGTTGGGCCAGGCTTTGGCCCTCGGGATATCCGACAGCCGGATCGGGATGCAGCGCTGGGTGTTCCGGCTCATCGGTCAGATCATCGAAGATCCCGATGAAATCCGCCAACAATTCCACATAGCGAGCGCTGTCATGGAAGCTGCCGGTAAAGCCGAGTTCACGGGTGCGGTGCCAGGCCACTTCGCTGACAGAAACCATCACCTCCCACGCGCAGTACCAGGCGCCGCGCTCCTCGCTGTTGAAGCGGTTTCCGCCGGCGCGGGTGTAGGTGAAGGCAGCGTTGACATGACTGTCGCCATAGATGCGCAGATCGCGGCTGCGCCGCTGCCAGGCAAGCTCGCGCGGGTCCAGATGGGGATTGCGGCCACGTTCCGCCAGAAGACGGCCGCTGGTCAGACCCTCGATTTCGGCCAAAATCTCCATCTCATCATCGGTATCGACGAGACCCCGCAAGGACGGTGGCTTGTGGTAGGTGGCGGGCAAGAGACGAACGAGGCCACGATCGGAAACCTCGGTCTGCTTCATGCCCCACCACGCAGCGCATCAAGATAGGTCCGAACCGCGAGAATTTGCGGCAAGCCCCCGTCGATGGCGGTGTCAACCGGACGGCTGCCCCCGAACAGCGGGCCGGTGTTCGGTCGGGTGAACCAGCTTCGCGCGAGCGGCTCGGAGAAATAGAGTTCGAGCGATTTGTAGATGCCGATCACCGCACTGAGCCGCAGCAGTTGATCCTTGGTCAATTCGCCCGCAAAGTCCGGCTTCTTGGCGCGCTTCCACGTGCTCACCGTCATATCGGCAAGGCCAGCCGCTTCGTTCAGGTTAAGGCCCCAGGCATCGACCACGCGCGCATAGGCCTTCAACGCGACGGCGTTGATCTGTGCGGGTTCCCGGATTTTCTCAGCAACGTACATGGCGTCCTCCATTGGTCTGAATATAGATCATATGGCCTCATTGTAAAGTTCAAATGAACTTCTCGCACTCTTACCCGAACCGCCGCCCCCCTGCGGTGAAGGTGTATTCATTAGCGATGATGCCGTCCTCAACGGACTCGTCCGAGGTAAGGTGGTCGTATTCACTCTGAAGCTGGCGGTAGAGCCAGCGGGCAAGGTCGCGAAGTGCCTCGGTCACGATCTCTTCCGCGTCCTCGGTGGGCGGCTGCCAGGTCGGGCTGTCGCGGGTGACGTCCACGGACATGGTGTATTCGTGGTAGTAGCGGCCCCGATGGCTGACCTCGGCCGCGAGCTGGTAGAAGTTCCGCCGCTGGATGGTCTGCAGCCGGTCGACGATGCCACGGAGCGTCGCGTCTTGGGGCGCGTAGTCGCGGATGCGCGCGGCCGCACCCTTGGCATGGCTAAGGTAGCCCTCGAAGCAGGCCCCGTCGCCCTGACTCCAGAAGCCGGAAAACCAGATGCAGGGCTTGGCCCGCGTGCCGCCACCCATCAGGCGGACGGGCGTGGTTTTCAGGCGGATGCCGACGATTTCGCAGACCCGCTCGAAATCCTCGTAGACCGTGTCCCACCAATCGTCGTGGGGCCCGAGCTCGCGATACCAGCTGCGTGCCTTGTCCTTGGCGATGTCGGAGAGTTCAGGGAACTGGTAGACTGTTGTGCAAATGACCTCAGGCATGTGCGTCCTCCCCGTTCAGCGCGGCGGCCAGCCATTCTTGCGTGCTGGTCCAGCCGATGGACTTGCGGGCACCAAGATCGATGACATGCGCGCCGCCGCCGAAAGCGTCGAGGCGAGGCCGGGAACAGGTCAGACCATACTGGAACCCCCAGAGTCCGGTGAGATCGAGGTCTTCTGCCAGGCGCAGCACGAAGTGGATGACCGCCTCGACATCGCCGTGCTCGTCGTCATGGATCCAGAGGGTGCTGTCCTCGGGCGCGTCCTGGCGCGCAAGAGTGAAGCCCGAGACCTCCGGGTCATCGGCGTCCTGATCCGCGGCGCGCAAGCCCTGGAACAGGGCAAGGGCACGTGCGGCCTTGTCGGGGCTGCCGACGTCGATCAGGCATGAGAAATGGGTGAAGTAATCCGCCATGGGGACCTCCTGAGATTGAGAAACCCGGGCCGTGGGGCCGGGCGCTGGATTGAGATGAAGGGTTGGTTGGAAGCGATCAGCCGGTCGGGTTGTCGCCCGATGCCTGCCGCGCGGCATGCGCGCAGAGCATTTGCCGGTAGAAGCGCTTGCGCGCCGTCCGGAAGCTGCGCACGGCGCGCGTGTCGGGGTGCAGCGCCCGGACCGCCGCGCGCAGAACTGTCTGGGGCGATGCCGTCGAGGGCAGACCGAGGCGCAAGTATGCGGGGTCGGTCATGTCAACTAACCTCGACCACGGGCGAGGCGAGATGCGGATCGACCTGCGCCTCGATCCGCTCGGACCGGCCCATCCAGGGTTCGGGCCTGATGGCCTTCACCCAATCGGCAAAGCTCGGGATGAAGCCGAGATCCTCTTTCACATGTTGTTCGCCAACCCATCGGGTCGGGATGATGCGCCCGGTCGAGAGCGTGAGGGTCTGGCCGAAGATCGTCTCGGCCATGAATATGCCCTCGGCATGGTGCCGCAGGGCCCGGTGCCGAAAATCGGCGGTGATCTCCTTGCTTTGGTCGAACCATGTGTGCACCCCGATGAAATCATCGACCGTGCCGCCCCATTTCTTCACCGAGGACAGGGCGTGGTGGTAGGGATGTGCCATCGTCGCCCCCTCAGAAATCGTGCGTGTAGAGTTCGGAAGAGGTGAAGCGCCCGTTGAACTCGAGATGGATGCAGCGGGCCGCAGCGTCGAAGCAGAACTCGCCGTAAGCGCCGTCGTTGTTCTCCCAACCGCCATGGGTGTCAGACAGGAAGTCGTAGGCGAGCTGCTCGACAACATCCTCCAGTGGCAGGCTGCGCATTTCGACCTCGGGGTCGTCCCAGGTCAGAGCTGCATAGGGGATTTCGGTCGCGGGAAAATCGACAGCCGTCTCGCCCGCCCAGGCGCCGATGCTTTCGATCTGGCCGCTGTCACCGGCACCGTCGAAGGTCACGGTGACATGGGTGATGCCGGCGGCCATGAGGCCATCGAACAGGCGGTCCTTGTTGCCGGGGCGCAGGGCGAGGATCCGGGCGGTGCGTTCGGCATGCGCGGCAAGGATCGCCCCAAAATCGACGGTGGAAGGCCGCAGCGGGGCGGCCAGAGTGGGTTCAGTCTGGGTCATGGATAACTCCGTTCGGTGAGGACAGGTCAGACCCCCCGGGTGGCGCACTCCTCTGCCCCCCGAAGGCTCAAACCCTTCCCATCCCTCCTCTGTCTCTCGGGCATCACGCCGCGATCTGCAGCGCGCGAGCGGCAAAGGCGCGCCAGAGCGGATCGACCAGACGCGCATCCAGCAGATCAGCACGGTGACGCAGCCGCTGCGCCAATTCAGGCTCGTGCCAGTCAGTGGCGCGGCCAGCCTGAGCGCGAAGTTGAACCGCCTCGGTCACGACGGCCCGCGCCTCAAGAGCATTGGCGACAGGGTGGCACCAAGCCACAGCGCCATGACTGGCGGCCCCGGCAAGAACCAGGCGCTGGTCGCAATCAAGGATGGCCAGAAGCTGCGGCGCTGCATCGGAGCCGTTGTCCTCGGCAAGCTCAAACGCCCCCTGCATGGCATCGGCCAGCGTCGCAAAACGCTCAACGACCACGGGGGCAGCGGTGCCCAACATCAGGGCTGCAGGCGTCCGGTGCATCCGCGTCAGCGCGAAAGGCAGGCTGGGATCAGGAGCGACAATTGGGCCATTTGGGATGGGGCCCATCGGACGCGGGCCCGGTTGGATCGGCAGGGGAAGGTCAAACATGGCAATGTCTCCAACGGCGCGGGAAGCCACTCTCCCCGCCTCATCCGTCAAAGACCAAACCGCCACCCTCTTCCTCGAAGGGGCGACGGTGATGGATCTGGCCACAGCATCAGAGTTTGCCGAGACCCCGCAGGCTCAGCTCCGTCCCGGCACCCACGATGATGTGGTCATGCAGCGTCAGGCCGAGATACTTGCAGCCCTTCTGGATCTCCTTGGTCATGCTGAGATCAGCCTCGGACGGCGTCGGATCACCCGACGGGTGGTTGTGGATCAGGATCAGGGCGCTGGCGTTCAGCATCAGCGCCCGCTTGATCACCTCGCGCGGATAGACAGGCACATGATCGACTGTGCCGGTCGACAAAAGCTCATCGGCGATGATGCGGTTCTTGCGGTCGAGATAGAGGACATGGAATCGCTCGATGGGACCTCGGACGGTCAGAGCGTTATGCAGACTTCGGCATAACGCTCTTTATGCCGATGCCGGGATTATGCCGACATCGGTTCTTGGATCTTTGTTCCTGGAGGGGATCGCTGCGAAGGGATCGGCATAATCAGAGACCCTCGAGAAAGGCGAGAAGATTGTCAGTCGGCCGGAAGCGACCGGGCTTCATGTCGATCGGAGCTGTCCTTTCGAGTGCTCTTTCCTTGATTCGCAGATCTGCGTGCAGGTAGATCTGGGTCGTTTCGATCTGTTCGTGTCCGAGCCACAGTGCGATCACCGAGGTGTCGATCCCGGCGCGCAGGAGGCGCATCGCGGCAGAATGGCGCAGGGCATGCATGGTGACGCGTTTCGTTGCCAGCGTTGAACATTTGACCTGGGCTTCCGCAGTGTACTTGGCCAACCTGCGCTCGAGAGCATCGCGGCTGAGGGCGCGTCCGGTCTGCGTCGGGAACAGCGGGTCCACTGGCTGACCGGCCCGCTCGGCGAGCCATCCCCGAAGGATCGCGATGGTGCCGGATGTGAGTGGTGTGATCCGCTGCTTTCGCCCTTTGCCGGTGCAACTGACATGCGCACCGCCTCCGAGTTGGACGTCGGCAAGGGTGAGTCCAATCAGCTCGGACGCTCGAAGGCCTGTCTGTGCTGCGAGACCGAACAACGCCGTATCACGCCGCCCGGTCCAGGTCGACCGGTCCGGCGCGGCCAGAAGTGCGTCGATCTCGGCCTCGGTCAACCAGGTTACCAGGCGCCGTTCAAATCGTTTCGGCGGTATTGCCAGAACCCGTTCGATGGTAGCGGCATGTTCGGGGTGACGCAGGGCGGCATAGCGGAACAGGGAGCGGATCGCGGCCAACCGGGCGTTGCGGGTGCGCACGCCATTCTGTCGCTCGTGCTCCAGATGGTCGAGGAAGGCACCGATAAGCGGCGCATCGAGATCGTCGATGTCGAGCCTGACCGGTGACTTGCCTTGTCGATCCGCAGCGAAGACCAGAAGCAACCGCAGGGTGTCACGATAGGCTTGAATCGTGTTGGAGCTGGCCTGACGCTGGCGGACGAGGCGGTCAGTGAAGAACGCCTGCAGGGTCGTTGCGAGCGCACTCATGCTTCACCTGTAAGGTGACGCTCAAGCCTATCGCCGGCCAAGCCCAGCAATTCTGGTGCTGCCGACAAGTACCAGTAGGTGTGCTTGGGGTCGGCATGACCGAGGTAGGTGGCCAGAGTGGCCAGGCGGGAGCCGGGAGCACCCGATCGGTATCCGTCGGCAATGGTGCTCACGGCGAAGCTGTGGCGCAGATCGTGGATCCGGGGTCGGCAGGACGGCGAACGCGGAACGACGCCGCAATGATGCAGCAGTTTCTGGAAGGTAGGCTGCACGATATTGTAGCGCAGCCGCTTTCCAGTTGCACTTATCAAAAGAACCGGCGCGCTGGAAGGACACGGACGATCGGATCGAAGCAGGTAGTTCTGCAAGACAGTGACCGTCGTCGGATGCAGAGGCAATGCCCGTGCTTTGTCAAACTTGCCCTTCCGGATCGTCACGATGCCGTCGCCGATGTTGAGGTCGTCACAGTCGAGGCCGATCGCTTCGCCAATCCGCATGCCGGTTACCGCTAGCAGACCGATCAGCACCCGATAGGTGGCCTGTACGTGTGAACCGCGCAGGATTTCCGTGGCGCGCATCAAGTCCGCCACCTCACATGGGCTGAAGAGGTAGGGCGTTGTGCGCCGTCTTCGTGCTGGAAGAAGATCGTCTGGCGGCACTTCGCTCACCCCGTCGATCGTATGCAGATACCGGGCGAAAATACGCACATCAGCCAGTCTCCTATTGGTCCAAACAGGATCCGCACCTGAAGGAAGCGTTGCCCAGGCGAGTGCCGTTACGGTCCGGACATGGGTCTCGCCACGTTCCTCTGCGAACGCAATAAACTGGCGGAGACGTCGCTCGACCTGGTCCATCTTGTAGCCCAAGGCACGCCGCATCGTCAGATAATCGGCAAGGGCATTTTGGAGGTGGCTCATTTCGCATCCTCCGGCCAAGGACGCGCGATCAGGGACAGATTCTTGCGATCGACCTTGGCGTAGATTGCCGTGGTTTGGGCGCGGCGATGACGCAAGAGCTGTCCTATCTCCGGCAAAGAGGCACCGCTGCGCAACAGTTCCGTTGCTGCGGTATGGCGAAGGCGGTGAGCATGGACGCGCCCAAGGCCGGCGCGCCGAGCGGCATCTGCCACTATGGTGCTGACCCGGGTCGGACTGAGTGCGTGATGAGGTGCGATATGCCGGACGAAGACCATACGACCCTCAGCCTTCGCGGGTCGGGCGTGGCGCAGGTATTGGGCAACGGACTGACCGACATCTGCCGGAAGGGGTAACCGCTCGTGACGGTTCCCCTTGCCATGTACGCAGACCGTGCCAGCGCGCCAGTCGATATCATCAAGCCCAAGCTTTGCGACCTCGCTGCGCCGCAGGCCTAGCCGAACAAGCAGGGTTAAGATTGCCAGGTCGCGCAAGCCGTCGATCGAGCTGTTGTCGCAGGCCGCGAGAAGTCGTTGTACCTGATCGCGTTCGAGCCCCTTCGGCAGTCCTGCAAGTCGGCGATGCAAGACTGGAGGTACAGCCGGGACCAGCGAGCGCTCCGAGACACCTTCGACATGGAGGAACCCGAGGAAAGACCGCAGCGCCGTGAGAGTCAGCTTCACCACGCCCGTGTTCCGCGAAGGGCACCACGCCACCACGAAGGATGTGATGTCGGCGGAGGTCAGGGTGGCAAGATCGAGACCGCCATCTTGAATACGCGCGTCAAGGAACGGGCGCAGACAATCGACATATCGGTGGACTGTCGTCCCAGTAAGACCTCGCTCTGATTTCAAGAATCGCCGGTACTGGTCCAGGATTGGGCCGGCGGGGCCGTTTTCTATGGGTGCTTCGGCGTTGGGCACCAAGCCTAACCCGCGCAAATGATCGAGGATGTGACCCAGTGCCTTGGGCGTCTTCAACTTGCGCACGCCTGCGGCGCGGCGATCATCCATGAACCGATCAACCTGAGCTACTGACAAATCGCTCAGCTCTAGCTGCTGGCCTTCAAGCCAAGAGAGCAGATCATTCAGCAGCCTGCGGTGCTTCCAGATCGTGTCGGGGCCGTAGCCAAGCTTTTGCAAATGCTCCTCGAGGCCCTCGGAAAGGGCCGTGACAGGGTTCTTGACCCGTCTCTTCTTGAGTTTGATCACCGTGATGTCTCCTCGTTTCGATGCGAAAAAGGAGATGATACCAACCTTCCGGCCCGAGGATTATGCCAACAGGGATGCCGTCGATTGCTTTTTATTCAGACACTTACACGCCTGTGTCGGCATAATCCCGGCATCGGCATAAAGAGCGCAATAGTCCATCAGCGCCTGCCAGCTGCCGATGACCGGGTTCTGGCTGAGGTAGCGGCCGAGGATATCGCGGGCCTCGAGAATGACGGTTTCTTCCTGGGGGGTCATGAGGGTCTCGCTGAAATCCGCACACCGAAGCCCCCTGCCCTTTCGGGGCATGGCCAGCGGCGTGCATGTTGAGAAAAAGGCTACAGCGACCGCCCCGGTGTCGGGCGATCGCTGCGTGGGGGCTCTGTCAGCCGACCCGGTCGAGGAGCTTCTTGGCGCGCCCTTCCATGTCGAGGCGGGCATCCTGCTGGGTCTTGTCGCGCGCAAGCCGCGTGATGCCCTGCACGAAGTCGAAGATACTCTCGGGCGGGCGGCCTTCTTCCATCAGCACTTTCTCGATGATCTTGCCGGACTCCGCCTTCGAGAAGCCCCGCTTGCGCAGGAAATCCGCGCGATCATCATCGCTGCGCGCCACGATCTGCTGCCGCGCGGCCTTGATGCCGTTCACAAACCCCTGCGGCGAGGAATTGGCGAAACGCGTCAGCGCCGGGGCCGCCTCATGGGCAAAGCGGGAGGCGGCGTATTTCGAATGCCGGATCCGGATCTCCTGAAAATCCTCGACGCCCCAGAGGTTGCGGTTCTGGCACACTGCCCTCAGGTAGAAGCTCGCCATGCCGAGGGTCTTGGCGCCCACCTCCGAATTCCAGCAGTAAAAGCCCCGAAAGTAGAGGTCGGGAGAGCCGTCCGCCAACTTGCCCGCCTCGATCGGGTTGCGATCGTCGACAAGGAACAGGAAGACGTCGCGGTCCGAGGCATAGAGCGTGGTCGTGTCGCGGCTGATCTCGACATCGGGGTTGTAGACCCCGGTCGACCAGTCGAGCACGCCCGGCACCTTCCAGCGCGTGTCGCCCGTGCCATTGCCCGCGATGCGCTGCACGGCCTCGACCAGTTCGTGGTCATGGATGCGGCCATAGTCGGGGCCGGTGACCGCGCGCAGTTCCGTGCGGCCATCTTCGGTCTCAAAAGTCTTCACCTGCTCGGCGCGGTGGTTGGTCAGCCCGTATTGCAGGTTGATGCCCGCCAGCGGCGCGGGCAGCTGCCGCAGGTAGGAGGCCGGTGCGCCGACGATGCTGGCAAGCTGGCCGAAGGCCCAGTGCGTGGGCGCGACCGGTTCATGCGCTTTCGGCAGCATCAAGTGCAACCGTTCGGGATTATCACGCGCGGCCTCGACGCGGATGTCGGCGGTCTGCACGACCCGGCTGCGGCTGCGCTCGGACCGGCCCTTCACGTTGGCCCAGAGATCGTCGAGCGACAGATATCGCTCGTCATCGGGCCGGTTGAACCATTCGGACGACACCCGCCCATTCCGCTCACCCCGGCTCACGTCCACCTTCCAGCCACCTGCTCGCGCCGGTGCGACCGGATCCAGAACTTCTACAACACCCATCGGATATCTCCCGTGACAGGCGCCGGAAGCCACTCTCCCAACCCTCAACCTGTCACCGGGAAACCGGCACTCCTCTTACTCTCGTAGGCGGGCCATGGCGGAGAGCGGACCTTCGACTGATTGGGTTCTTTTTGCATGGGCAACTCGAGAGCGAGCGTCTGCCGTCTGGCGAAGCTACAGTTGATGTTACAGGTTCATGTGATTGACATTTCGCAGAATTTCTTGAAACGTGGTGATATGGGGTTTGCGACCGCCCCACGAGGCGCCAGCCGAAGATCGCGTTCCCGCATATCCTGACCTTAGGAGGAACGCAGATGCCTGCGCCTAACGCTATTTCATCCGAAAAACTTGCCCGCATCATCGGGACCCCACGCGCGCCGCTCTTGCTGGATGTGCGGTCCGAAGAAGACTTCGCCACCGATCCGCGCCTGTTACCCGGATCCATAAGGACTGACGACCGGGATCTTGCTACACTTGCCGTGCAGCTTGGCGGGCAGACGTCCATCGCCGTCTGTCAGGCGGGCCATCGGCGCAGCCAGGGCACAGCCGCGATCCTGCGCGCCGAAGGCTGCGCCTCGGAGTATCTCGATGGCGGGTTCGAGGCCTGGCGCTTGGCCGGGCTGCCGCTGATCGATCCTTTGAGGCTGCCCGCGCGCGACGCGCAGGGCCGCACAACTTGGGTGACGCGGTCACGGCCCAAGATCGACCGCATCGCCTGTCCCTGGCTGATCCGGCGGTTTCTCGATCCCCGCGCGGTCATCCTGTTTGTGGCACCCGCCGAGGTGGTGGGCGTCGCCGAACGCTATAACGCCGCGCCCTTCGACATCGAAGACGTGTTCTGGAGCCATCGGGGCGAGCTTTGCACCTTTGACGTCCTGCTTGCCGAGTTCGGCCTGAACATCCCTGCCCTCGACCGGCTCGCGACAATCGTGCGCGGAGCCGATACCGCCCGGCTCGATCTCGCGCCCGAAGCTGCGGGGCTGCTGGCCGCCTCGCTCGGTCTGTCGCGCATGTTCTCCGACGATCTGGAGCAGCTGGAGGCCGGGATGCTGCTCTACGACGCCTTCTACCGATGGGCGCGGGACGCAACTGACGAGACCCACAACTGGCCCACCAACAAGCCGAAGGCAGACTGATGCAGGACCGTGTTTATCCCACCCTGGCCGAGACCACCCGCATCTGGGCCCGCATCGGCCTTCTGAGCTTCGGTGGCCCCGCCGGACAGATCGCGCTGATGCACCGCATACTTGTCGAGGAACAGCGCTGGCTGGGCGAGAAGCGGTTCCTGCATGCGCTGAACTACTGCATGCTGCTGCCGGGTCCGGAGGCCATGCAGCTTGCCGTCTATATCGGCTGGCTGATGCACCGCACGCTGGGCGGCATCATCGCGGGCGTCCTCTTTGTGCTGCCCGGCGTCATCGCCATCATGGGCTTGAGCTGGATCTATGCGCTCTATGGCAATGTCGGACCTGTCGAGGCGCTGTTCTTCGGGCTCAAGGCCGCGGTGCTGGCCATCGTGGTGCAGGCGGTCATCCGCATCGGCTCGCGCGCACTCAAGAACGGCGCAATGGTCGCCATCGCCGCCGCGTCTTTCGTGGCGATCTTCGGTTTCGCGGTGCCGTTTCCGCTGATCATCCTGCTCGCTGGCCTCATCGGCTTCTTCGGCGCGCGGGCGGGCCTGCCAGCATTCCATGGGGGCGGCGGACACGGCAAGGTCGGCAAGGTCCAGGTCGATGACGCCGATACGCTGCTGGGCGAGGCGTCTCCCGAACACACACGGGTCAATCGGGCTTGGGCATTTCGCATCTCGACGGTGTTCCTCATGCTCTGGCTGGCCCCGGTTGCCCTTCTGTTCGTCCTGCTCGGCCCTGCCAATGTCTTTTCTCAGATCGCAGGCTTCTTCAGCGTCATGGCCGTCGTCACCTTCGGCGGCGCCTATGCGGTGCTGGCCTATGTCGCGCAGGAAGCGGTGCAGAATTTCGGCTGGCTCGCCCCAGGTGAAATGCTGGACGGTCTCGGCATGGCGGAAACCACGCCCGGCCCCCTGATCATGGTCACGCAGTTCGTGGGCTTCATGGGCGCGTTCCGCGAGGCGACCGGGCTGTCGCCCCTCGCGGCCGGCACACTGGGCGGGCTTCTGACGACTTGGGTGACATTCACGCCCTGCTTCCTCTGGATTTTCCTCGGGGCCCCCTTCATCGAGCGCCTGCGCGACAACGCGCTCCTGACAGCCGCGCTGACCGCCATCACCGCAGCCGTGGTCGGCGTCATCCTGAACCTCGCTGTCTGGTTTGGGCTTCATGTGGTTTTCGACGAGGTAAGGACGATCGCATCCTTCGGGCCCGATCTCGATGTGCCTGTCTGGTCCTCGATCAATCTGGCGGCTGCGGCGCTGGTGCTTGGCGCCGTTCTGGCGGTGTTCCAGTTCAAGCTTGGCCCAGTGACGGTTCTAACTGGCTGTGCGCTGGCAGGGATGGCGCTCGCTGCCCTTGCCTGGACATGATGTCGTCGACATGCCGGATAGAGGCACCCGACTCCAGGAAGAGTGCAAAGCAGTTTGCCCAGCCGCCAAAGGCCGAGATCGCCCCGAACCCGGCGGGTTGTCCCGCCGGGCCCAAGGGGAGACCCCGTTCTCAGAACGGGATCTCGTCGTCGCGGTCGACCAACTCGGGGTCTTGGCCCTCGGCTGATTTCGGACGGCTGAGGAAGTCGACTTTTTCGGCGATGATCTCGCAGCCGTAGCGGTCATTGCCCATGCTGTCGATCCACTTGCTGTAGTGGATACGGCCGTGGACGAGGACCTTCATGCCCTTTTCGCAATGCTCTGCGACCGTCTTGCCGAGACCGTTGAAGCAGGTGATGCGGTGCCATTCCGTGTCCATGACCCGGTAACCGTTGTCGTCGCGCAGCACGCGGCCTTCCGCGAGGCGGGGGCGCGAGGTGGCGAGGCTGAAGTTGGTGATCTGGGTGCCGCCTTGGGTGGTGCGGGCTTCAGGGTTCTGGCCGATGTTGCCGGCGAGGATGACGATGTTCTGCATGGTAAGCTCCTGTGTTTCCTGTCTTCGGGACCGTCCCTTCGACAAGACCCTGAAAAAGCCCGTCGGGTGACGCGTGCACGGTGGACAGCATGGACATCGGAAACCCCCAGAGGACCGGGGTGGAGCGGGCAGGACGCCACAGGCGGCCAACACGGCCCGGGCTGACGCGGGGTTGCGCGCAGGAGACCGAACGGGATTAGGGGATTGTCAGTCGAAGGAATGGACCCAGAAGTCAGAGAGGCGCGGGGAGCCCATGCCAGACCCTGTCATCCTGCCAATTGGGACTGCCTGAACCCAAGCCCAGCACCCCACTAGCGGCCAAGATTATGGTTCAACCAACCCTCGTCACCTGCCCCCCTGCCTACGGGAGTTGCGGGACCATGCCGCGGCGGGCTATCGATACCGGAACATTCAGGACACCGAATGGCACCGCATCAATGGCTGATTACGATCTCGAGGCGTTGTCGCTTCCCGAGCTGAAGAAAATGAAGAAGGACATCGCCAGGGCGATCTCCAGCTATGAGGATCGGCAGAAGGCGGAAGCCCGCGCCAAGGTGGAAGCTCTCGCCCGGGAGTTGGGCTACTCTCTGGCCGAACTTGTCGGCAACGAGGCGAAAACCTCCCGTACGCCTGTCGCGGCGAAATACCGGCATCCTGAGAACCCGGCGCTCACTTGGTCAGGCCGGGGACGCAAACCGCAGTGGTTCGGTGGACGCGCTGGCGGCGGGTAGCACCGCAAGTGACCTAGCCATAAGTTGAGGATGTGGGCGACGCGATCGACCCTGAACCGCCTTTCTATACAGCATCGGGAAATGACAGGGCTGGACAGAGCGGACAATTAACTGCCGAATCGGGGATCGTCACACTTTCATGGATCCGGCTTTGCAGTGCTACTTCACCACTCGCAGCGCCGGTTTGTGCGGCTCATTAACGGCCCGTTGATCTGGCGACAGTCGGAAAATAAGGGCCTCGATTTCCCCCAAAGGAATCCCAAGGTCTTTGGCGATGTCGTCCTTAGTCATGCCCTTTGACCAAAGAGCGGCCAAGACCTTTGCGAGCACGGTCGAAACCTCACGCTCGATTCCGTCTGGCTCGCCGCTTCGATAGCCTCGCTTCCCAAGCTCGATCAGCAAAGAACGGTAGTTCCATTCGCTGATATAGCCCAGAGAATTGAGGCGGTATGCCAAGGCCATGGCCGATACCTTCCAACGCTTCTTGGCCGAAATGATCTGCCCAACTGTGAAAAGGTGCGCATAGTCCATCATGTCGTTTTCGGGCATGAGGAATGCCGATGCAAATCTGTCGGCCTGCGTCTCTGCCTCTTTGTCGGCTTTCGACCCTGCGTGGTGATGCAAGACAAGGTGTCCAAGCTCATGTGCCGTATCAAAGATGGACCGTTCCGCCGTCTTCTCTTGGTTCAAGAAAACATAGGGATGTTCCCCGCGCCAAAACGAGAAAGCGTCAACATGCTTGGTCGCTTCCGACAGGGAAAGGACGCGAATACCCTTTGACTCGATCAGCTTGAGAACGTTTCCTATAGGCCTGTCGCCTATGCCCCAATGCTGGCGCAGAAGGCGGGCGGCGACATGCGGGCGGCTGCGCTCTTTGCTCAGGTCGATAAGGTCGGCTGCGGGCAGGTTGAAGCGGGAGTCGATCCACTCGTAAAGCTCGATTCCCAACGATCCCGCTGCTTCTGCAGCTCGGCGCTCTTTGGCCTTCATACGCGACAGACTGCGGAAGCTAACGGCGTCGGTATCAATACGCTCTGGCGCTTCCCGGTAAAAGAAATCAATTGGATAGGAAAGCGCGAACGCGAGGCGCTTCGCTGTCGCTTCATCGGGCGGATGCCCGTTTTCATACTTTGAGAGAGTGACCGCAGACACGCCTACGCGCTCTGCGAGTCCCTTCGCTGTCAGCATCCGCCGTTCGCGGGCTGTTTTGAGACGATCTGCGTTAAACATTAGTGTTTGAAGGAAACGGTGATGTCGAAGTCTTCAATGGGGCCGGTATCGGTTTGCGGGTCTGCCTCCCAGTCGCTGTCAGGCGAATAGATGTATATCCGTTCCATCCAGTGAACAAACTTACCCTTTTCGATCACGGGACAAGACAGTTCCACACTGCCATCAAGGCCAACCATGACATAGTAGGTACGGATACCGTCCTTCAATACGGCGGTGAGGGGGCCGGGTTTCATACCTGCGTTGACGAACAAATCGGGTCCAGAAAGGCTTTCCGCGCCGCTACCCTTTTCGGAGCGTGGCAGGGGCGGCATATTGACACAGCATTTATCAACGTTCTGGAAGCCAATGCGGACAGTGCGATCACGTTTTACAACCGCTTCAATGCCGCAAGTTCTGTCCGGCACGTAGTCAGGACCGACAAGCTGCTGGCGGAGTTCGCCAACGCCGTGAATGTAAGACAACATTCCAGCCGCGTTGAGCGGCATGGAGGGGCTGGCGTCATCCGCATATGCGCGGGCGGTTTGTCCGATAGCCATGATCTGCTGGCGAGTGACGCCAAAGTCCTCAAGGCGGGTTTCAACGTCCACCAGCGTGGAGACGATCACGGTGTTGAATGACGGCAATGCTCAGCCCCTTTAAGATTTTCTACATCATACGATGTTGTGTTTCTTAAAGGCAAGTGAAATTTTCTCGATGCTTCGATGGTTGCAATGTCAGCTCGCTGCTTTGCGCTGCCATTCGTGCGCTTCGCGGTGAAGGTCGGCTCCCAGCGGCCTGTGCGCACCACGATCTGCGCCAGGGTGGCACACCGGCGTTCTTCAGATCGGCATCGCCGATCACTTGGTCGCCGATAGGCCCGGAGGCGCACCTGCGCCGTGCCCGGGCCTTCGGGAAGTGAGGCCAAAGCCTCACCCGAAGGGATCGTACTCCGAGACGATCACGACCTCGTCGCCGTCGATTTCATCGGCGGGGACGGCGCCGAAGGATCCATCCCCTGCCTGGAAGACGACGATCGAGACCATGAGCGTGGCGGCGAGGGAGGCTGCGAAGGCGTGTGCATCTTTGCGGGACATCTGTTTGGCTCCTGTCTTGGAGGCGGGGGACCATCCCCCGCGCGACAGGACCTCGAAGACCCGAATACTGGCTGACATCACCGGGTGCGTTCGGCTCGTCCGAATCCACCCGGCGGCACGGGCTTGCCCGTAGTCCGACCCCTCGCGGGTTGATCTCGAAGACAGAATTCGGGGCAAGGAAGGGAATGGCGAGCGGGGGATGGTCCCCCAACGTCAGGAGCGGATTGTCCCGCTGATGCTTCTAACGCAGCCAGCCTCCCGGCCACGCTCTTGGTTGAAGACTCCTTCTTTGGGGATGGATCCTTTGGTGCCCCGCGAACTCAAAGGACAAGGTTGTGATGGATGAGAGGCCCACGCTTGGGCGGGCCCCTCGGTTTCAGGTGGGATCAGGCGGCCAGTTCCGCTGCCCCTGCCCTTTCGCCCTCTTCATCGCCGACGATTTCGAGCCGCGCATTGCGGTATCCTTCCTTGGCGATCCAAAGCTCGGCCGCAGTGACGGACTCCGCCAGATACAGCAGCTCAGTGTTGCCGGCGAAATCGAGAAGCACGCGCACCTGCCCGGGCTTCGGATCCTCGGCCACCTCGAAGACGAGGGCGCTGTCAGCGGAATGGCTGCGCATGATGGTGACGAGGATCACCCCGTCCGAGGAGAAATTGCCCTCATGCAGCGTGAACGACGCGGGTGCCGTCCATGTCGGGTAAGGTCGGGGTGGCTCCTTTTTCACAAGACGGCCAACGCCGTTCGAGCGCTCCCAGGCCGCCAGCTTCTTGGTGAAGCGTGCCGGCGGCTTGGGACTACCGTCGGTGTAGCGAATGAGCGCCCCAAGGGGCGCGGTGTCGATGATGGTTGTTGCAGACATGATTCCTCATTCCGAATGCGAGCATTCGCACTCATCTTATTGATATTGTTACTCTATTGGGTGATTGGGGGCGGAATCCCCGCCCCCCCGCTGGATCACGTTATTCCGCGGCCAGCATCGACGCACCTTGAGCAGGCAGGTCATCCGTCAGGAATGCGGGAAGGTCAGCTTCACTGACGCTGTCAGCCACTTCGACATCCACCCCCTGCCCTTCGGCACTGTCCTCATCGTCCAGCGCCACGAGATCGTTCCGGCGCAGCACCTCGGGCAACCAGCCGCTGCCCTTCAGCAATCGCTCGGCCTCACTGGCCATCTCGCCTTTCTTCAGGTGATCGAGAAGCTGGGCAGTCCCCTCCCCTTTCGCCTCGCGCACGGCCTCGAGGATACGGGCCTTGGGCACGCGGTTGAGATAGGTGTCGACGGTCGGCTCCCAGCCCGCCTCGACCATGTCGAGATCTGTGGCACGCGCCACGAGATCGGAATGCGCCATCCGCCGGGTCAGACCGCCAGCGGAGATGCCTGCACCGTATGGGTTCACCTTCTCATGCAGCGCGTTGACGCCGAAGCTGAGGCAATGCGCCAGCAAGGCCAACCGACTGCCCTGATCGAGGACCGTCAGATAGTCCCAGAGCGCTGCATCATCGCCAAGCGGCAGATCGGCTTCCCATTCCGCATGACGCTCGTCGACCAGCTTCGCCACCACGCTGTCCTTCAGATCGGGCGCCTGCGCCGACATGTAGACCTGACGCACTGAGGCTTCGAGACAGCTGCCCGAAGCTGAGGAGGTGCGGAAGGTGTCCGTCACCAGCTTCAGCAGCAGCAGCGTCAACGCCACATCCGGCGAGCGCCCGATCGCTTCACGCAGAGCCAGCGTCCGGTGGGCCGTCAACTCCATGACCAACCGCTCGGGCAGCGGCTTCAACGCCCCGTCGTCCTCATCCTCCGGCAAGTCAGCTCCGATCGGCTGGCCACCCGACATGATGACGGTTCCGCCATGAGCGGCACTGCCATGGCCATCGGCGAGACCACGATCATCCCCCTGCCCCGCTACCGCAGGATCAGTACCATCCTGGACCGCGGTCTCCTCAACGGGCTCATCCTCTGGGCGCACATACCCGCGATAGACTGCCAGCGCGCCGTAGCGGTCGAGCGTGACGAACGCCCCTGCCCGTCCGAATTCCAAGGGATCGAAGATCAATGGCCGGGTCTCGATCTTTTCCATCTCCGCTTCCAAAACGCCAAGCCGCGTGTCGACCTCGTCGGGGATTTCATCCTGACCCGCGTATTCCTCTTCCAGCGCCCGATACTCGGCGAGCAGCTTGGCATGAGCTGCACCTTCGTCATCCGTCATCGGTGCCGGATCACCAGACAGAGACCGCAGCCCGTGGCTGTAGCCGTAGGGCAGGTCAAGCGCGACCTCGATCCACTTCCAGCCCTCAACCGCAACCGTCTCAGCCTCGGCCTGGAGTTTTTCCGTCACCAGCCGATCGAGCAGGGCAGGGTCCTCGAGCCAGCCACCGTCATCGCCCTGAAAGAGGTCATGCAGCATCGTGCCGCCCGCTGCTTCGTAGGCCTCAACACCCACAAAGATCGCGCGCCGGTCGGACGCCCGGACCGAGGTCTCGGTCAGCATCCGCCGGATTTGGAATGGCTCCTTGTTCCAGGATGAATGGATCACATCCCAGACCTGAACCTGACGCGCGTGATCGGGGTTCACGGTGAAGGCCATGAGCTGCTCCAGCGTCATGCCATCCTCGGCATAGACATCAAGTAGGGCAGGGGCGACGGAGGCAAGTTTCAGGCGCTGCTTCACGATCTGCGGCGTCACGAAGAAGGCGGCAGCAATCTCTGCGTCGCTCTGACCCTTGTCCCGCAGCGCGACAAACGCACGGAACTGGTCGAGCGGGTGCAGGGCGGCGCGCTGCATGTTCTCGGCCAAGGAATCGTCCTCGGCCAAGATGTCGGAAGCAGCATCGCGGACGATGCAGGGAATGGGCGTGGTCTTTGCCAACCGCTTCTGCTTCACCAGCAGGGACAGTGCTTGGAACCGGCGGCCACCGGCCGGGATCTCGAACTTGCCGGTCTCGGTCCCATCGTCAGCCAAGACGGGCCGCACGCTCAGGCTCTGCAAGAGACCCCGGCGGGCGATGTCTTCGGCCAGTTCCTCGACGGACACGCCAGCCTTGATGCGCCGCACATTGGACTGGCTCAGCACCAGCTTGTCGAAAGGGATATCCCGTGAAGGGGACAGGGTGATTTTCTGGACAGCTTTCGTCATCAGATCTTCTCCACGACGGGCGTCGGAAGCCACTCTACCGATCTCACTTCCCGTCACCCTCAAACCAACACTCCTTTCCCTCTCGCTAGCCTTTGTTCCCGCACCGGTGGAGATAGTTCACAGCTGTGAACTTTGGCAAATGAACGGTCGAGGCGATAGGAGTTCACAGCTGTGAACATCACGCCGCATTTCGCCGACCGATCAAAGCCATGACCATCGACCCGCAGGAAAACTCGCCCGCCGCGGCCTTGGACGTCAACGCCCGCAAGTATCCACCTGGTGATCTTATGTCGGAGAAACGTTCCAGCATGGCCACGACGACGATCGAGGCTTGCTCTGGTCCCATGCAGCGTTGCGCTTCTTCCCAAGCGGAAACACTGATCCCCATGGCCGGCCGTACATGACAAGCCGCGTCGAAAAGCTGGTGCCAGTGTCGAATGTCTCCCTGATAGAAAGTCTTGAGCGAGGGACAGCCGGCGATCACCAGGTGGAGTGGGATTTTCGGCACCCGCCTCGTGTCAGGCTCTTCAAGGTCAGCCACGGGCTCACCCGTATCATCATCAGGCGCGCGGCCCGCCGCCCCGCCTTTTTCCAAGGCAGGTTCAAGATCTATAGATTCTTTATTTGAATTATGATGGTGACGCTCAAAATGGGCATCATTGGTGTTCATTTCTACTGTTTCAGGGCCGTCGATGACATTACGCGCCTGGTCAAGAAGGGTCTGCAGTTCAGTCCGAAATGCCGACAGATCCTCAAGCGAAAGCTTGCGGCGAAGAGCGCGGGCTGTGAGGGCGGCCGTATCGCTGAGCTGGTCCCATAGGCCAAACCCGGGCTGGATCTCCTCGCCGAACTCCGCCAGAGCGGCCAGGTCGCGACGCATGAGGCTCACCACCTCCCTCAGTCGCCGCACACGGTCCTCAGCCTCACGCACAGCCTCTGCGGTCCGTGCAATCTCCTCTGCCCGGCAATAGAGCGGGGAGAGATCAAAGCCGAAGGCCACTCGGTCTTCGCCACGCTTGCGTACATAGCGCTTCCCGTTGGGGCTATCGCGCCGCATGAGCAAGCCTGCGTCTACCAACCGGGCGAGGTGACGGCGCATCGTCGAGCAAGGCATGCCGTTCAGCCGCTCGCAGATCGCCTTGTTGGATGGGAAGACGACCATTTCGGTGTTCCCGCCAAGCGCATCGTCCGGAAAGAAGCTGAGAAGTCCCTGAAGAACGGTCAGATCGCGCTCGGAAACCCCAAAGGCGGCCTGCGCCTTTGACAGCTCGCGGAGGAGCTCCCACTTGTTGACGGGCTTGCCTGGAACAGATGCCTCGGGCCGCTCGATCACGCGCAGATGGGCGTGCGAGATCGGCCGCATAAACGGCGAAATCGGTGTGTAATCCATGATGTCATTCACGAAGGCATAGAAAAGCTGTTCCGCGAATCACATATGACTTGCGGTTTGCGCGCTGGCCCACTACCTTGAAAGTGCTAAGATCAAAGTTGGGGTCTCGTGGAGCGCAAGCTTTGCGGGACCTTTTCTTTAGCCTGTACCGTGCCTCCTTTTTGTTGCTGCTCTGCCTCTCTTCATGTCTCGCGTTTCCAGCGATCGTGAAGCTCTTCGAGGACGTCCTGCGCGCGGGCATCAAGCCACTCCGCAAAGGCATCATCCACATCCGTCAGGTCCAGGCGTAGCGCCCGGCCAGATCTCTTGATCGCGCCCACTGGCGTGCCATCAATGACAAGGGCAGTAGTCTTCGATCTCGGCTTCTTGCCGAGCGTCGGACTCACACTCTTTTTTATGTGCCGTGCAACGGCTTCAAAAGCCGCCACCGAAGGATCAACCTTAGGATCCTCGTCGGCCTGTTCGCTCACGGCGGTCTTGGCACGAACATCAAGAGCAACCTGGGAAAGTTCGTCGATATCGATCCGGCTGTCGGAAAGCTCTTTCGCTAGTGCTTCCCATCTGGGACGGCCGACGCCGTGAGCCGGTCCGATTGCGTGGGCCAAGGCAGTTCCGATCGCCTTGGCAACAGAGACCGACATCGATACCGCCGAGCGGGTCACGTTCAGCACCTCGGCAATCTGTGCCTGAGAGCCAAAGCCACTATCGAGCAGTTCTTGAGCGAAGAGGGCACGCTCGATGTAGCTCAGGTCACGTCTACCAGTGTTTTCTGAGACTTGAGCGCGCAGTGCGGCGGTATCGTCCAGGTTAGCTATGAGGGCGCGAACCTTGCTCACTTTGTCGGAGGCACGAATGGCCTCAAGACGGCGGCGTCCATAGACGAGGAGATACCGATTGGGGTCGGTCGGATGGCGCCGAACAAGGATGGGCACAGTTTGCCCGTTTTGTTCAATCGACGCGCGAAGATCGTGCACATCCTTTGGATCGAGGCGGTCCGAATATCGTTCGTCTTGGATCTCGACCGGATCGAGCTCCCAGACATGGTGAGCATCGACAGCATCACGCGCCGACCGCAGGGCCCGATTGCTTGACATCATGCTACCAGGGGCAGGGGACGTCCCCGCCGCAGCCAGACTATCGAGCATGGACATGCGCTTTTTCTTGCTGTCGGTCATCAGCGCCCCCAAGTCTTCTGAATGAGCTGGGTAATCTCGTCGTTGACCGCATTCAGGCTTTCAATGGCTCGGTCATAGGTCGTCCGAGTGAAGGCGCTGCGTTCGACCTCGTAAAGGGTCTGCTTGGTCAAACCGGCATCCGAGATGGCCGTCGACTTGAGCATCGGCGCGTTCAAGACCTTGTCGCCATACATCGTCCGCAAGAAGGCGACGATACGGTTCTGCGGTGCGTCTGTCGGCTCATACCGGGTCAAGAGATAACGCATCCAGTCATGCGACATGTCGGCCCCACTGTCGGCAATGACGTCCATCAGGTCGGCCGTCATTCTGAGAAACTGGCTCATCGACATCACGTCGAGCATCTCGGGATGGATCGTCACGAGAACACCTGTCGCGGCCGACAGCGCGGACATGGTCAAAAATCCGAGCTGCGGAGGACAGTCGATGACGACGACGTCATATTGCTCATCGACCTGCGCCAGCGCCTCCTTCACACGGAAGAAGAACAAACCCGCGTTGCCGCGAGAAAGTGCCCGTGGCGTCTCGTGCTCGAACTCCATCAGTTCGAGATTCCCAGGAATCAGGTCGAGGTTTGGGATGTATGTCTTGCGGATCACCTCGGCGATCGGAACCGGGTCTTCATAACGAATCGCATCGTAGAGCGTGCCGCCGTCCAGAAGATCGAATTCCGGCTGAACCCCATGCAAGGCCGTAAGTGAAGCCTGCGGATCAAGGTCGATCGCCAGGACACGGTAACCCTTGAGGGCCAACCGTTGAGCAAGATGCGCCGAGGAGGTCGTCTTTCCCGAACCACCCTTGAAGTTCATCACGCCGATGATCTGCAGATGGTCACCGGCGCGACGACCGGGCAGGTAGTCTCCTGGCTTTCGAGCCGTTTTCTCCAACAAAACCCGCAAGTTATGGATATCTTCAGCCGAATAATGCCGTCGGTTCCCCGATGAAACTTCTGGCGACGGGCCCTTGCCATCAAGGTGGAGCTTTCTGAGGTATGAGTCGTTGACGCCCAGCAGAGCAGCAGCTTCCCCAGAGGTGAATTTGCGCATAGACTTGGATGCGTCGGGCGGGAACAGACTCTCACGCTGCGAATGCAGCTGCGCCGCTAGCAACTCGGAGTGCTGACGGATCACGGCGTTCAGGTCTTCCTGTGTATCGGCTCTGCTCATCTGCCCTCGCGCGACCCCTTTTTCTTGCTGGGGCGTGTTCACGGATTGTGGCGTTTAGTCGCCCTTTTCCGTGACTATTGCCGGAGGAGTCAGATTCGTGCAAGCTCTTTCTAAATGTGGTGTCAGCCGCTGCGTGATGCACAAGAGTAGCTCGGGTTCGGGGGCAGGCTTGTCTTAGGAACCTTTCGGATATACATTACAACGCGTATATCCGCATGGGAGGTCAAGATGCAGGTCGCAAAATGGGGTAACTCTCTGGCCGTCCGTTTGCCCGCGGAGCTCGTCCGAGAGCTTGGCCTCAAGGAGGGTGATCAGATCGACCTGGTCAAGGACGACGGTCGGGTCAGAGTCCGTCGCCTTGCTCGTGCGGATGAGGTGCTGACCGGCCTGCGCCGCTTCCGGGGCAAGTTGTCCGCAGCAGAACGTCTGAGCCGCGACGACGCGCATGAGCGCTGAGTTCGCGGACACGAATGTCGTTCTCTACCTGCTCGACGACGGCCCGAAGGCCGATCGCGCCGAGGTCATAATGGGGCAGGGGCCCCGGATCAGCGTTCAGGTCCTAAACGAGTCACTGGTAAACTGCCGCCGCAAAGCTGGCCTTAGTTGGGAGGAAGCAGCGGCGTTTCTCGAAGGTGTGCGCGCCTTGTGTCCCGTCGAAGATCTCACCGTGCAGACCCATGACGTCGGCCGCGCTTTGGCGGAACGCTACGGCTTCTCGATCTACGACGCGATGATCGTGGCCAGCGCTTTGGTTGCGGGGTGTACCACGCTGTGGAGCGAGGACATGCAAGATGGCTTGCTGGTCGAAGGCCAGCTTCGCATCGTTAACCCCTTTGCCTGAGCGGACAACTTCTGAGCCTGGTGCTGGCCATAGCCTTGTAATCCTCCCATATCGTGCATGATTTGCTGGGTTGCTGAGCTACTCAAGCAGCCCCAGCCTCTCGGCCCGCTCCAGTAGCATCTTTACCGAAGAAGGCTGCCAGCTTGTCCGCCCGCGTGGTGTGCGTTCGCGCATCGCTTCCAGCCGGGTGCAGATCGCCTGAAGGGTGATGTCGGGGTCCGCGCCCTTGATGCCGGCGACGATGGCGGGCAGACGGTCGTCGGTTTCGCGGCGCCCGGCGCGGGCTAGCACCTCGGCCGGCAGGAAGCCGTCGCGGACATAGGCCTGCACAGCGCGCAAGAGACGGCTTTGGGTCCAGCGACGCGCCTCGGGCAAGGGGCCGTTGATGATGCGCACCACGTCTTCCCAGGCCAAGTCGGGTCGCAACCGGCGCACATGGGGCACCCAATCTTGTGCCGTCTCGTTCAGACGCTCCATGTAGCCATCCTGCCGTGCCAGTCGCACCTTGCGCAGCGCCGCCGGATCACGGGCGCGTAAGCCCGGGTTCCCGCCGAGGCGGCCCTTGGTGCGCGCAGATGCCAGCCCCGCCTTGGTCCGTTCCCGGATCAGGGCGCGCTCGAACTCGGCCGCGGCGCCGAGGACCTGCAGGGTGAACTTGCCCTGAGGCGAAGACGTATCGATCGGATCGGTCAGCGAGCGGAAGAAGGCTCCCCTCGCCTCCAGCCGCTCGATCACCTCCAGCAGATGCGAGAGGGATCGCGCGAGGCGGTCGATCCGCACGACGACCAGCGTGTCGCCTTTGCCGATGCGTTCCAACACCCGCGCAAGCACCGGTCGCGCACGATTGCCGCCCGAGGCCTGTTCTTCATGGATCTCGGCGCAACCCGCGGATTTCAGGGCCTGCGACTGGGGCAAGGGGGTCTGATCTTCGGTCGATACGCGGGCATAACCGATCAGGGGCATCAAAAAACGCTTTTTACAGTTTTCGGTATCGCCAATAAACGACCGTTTAAAAGCGAATGCAAGGGCGTGCACTGTGGCGCTGCTCAGCAGAGAACCCTTGGTTTCCATACGCTGAGCGCGATCAGCGAGCTCTCGCAGACCATCGCGCGCCCGTGCTATATAAGGTGTGCAGGCGGACTCTGACAAAACACTTTGGTAAAATGCAAAAGTGCCGTATTTTGCATACATGAAGACTCAAGTATCTATGCAGTATGATATTTTTTACGATCCTCTTGTGGATGCGGAGGGGCTTGAAGAGACGTCTGAGGACGACCTGTGGTGTCGCGTTTAGTTCCCGATTTCAATTGAAGCAGTAAGCTGAAACTGAAGCGCTGGAATTTCACCTTAGCGCTTCACCAACACGTCAAGGTTCCTGAGCTTCACAGCCCTGCGGCTTTGGTCAGGTT
>Ga0209347_1000754_pt1 | contig 69529 bp, 56 predicted proteins | sample AutmiccommuBRH23_FD_187382 | JGI IMG/M metagenome (GOLD analysis project Ga0209347, IMG submission 187382) | Deep subsurface microbial communities from Mt. Terri, Switzerland - Autotrophic microbial communities BRH/23 (SPAdes) (version 2) | ecosystem: Environmental > Aquatic > Deep subsurface >... | reverse complement strand
ACCAGCACGAAACATTCTTCCGATTGTTTGAGTGTTTTAGCCTTTTCCTCATCAAGTCCTGCGATGCTGATATTGATTTTCCATGTGGATTTATATTCATTTGGAACTTGCACTTTCAACGAAGGTCAAATTCGATCCGCAGGCTGGGATCTGTTTCCTTCTCGTCAATAATAGCATTATATTTTCCAATAATCTCTGCAAGTTTTGCGTTTCGTGCTGTACCGTCAAACAGGTTGTGCTCGTTAACATTAGTAGAAAGAAATTGCTGGATGTCCCATACTTCAATTCGTCCGCTTAAATCAGCGTCCGCTGCAAGGTCAAGTGCTGTACGAACACGGTTAAAAATAGTAATGATTACCGGAAGGCAACCGGCGTGGATATTCATTTTGCATTTCTGGATTAACGGCTCTCCAGGGGCGGTGGTGCAATGAAAAATTGTATTGCTGATTACAAAATCGCCGCTACGGTCAGTCGGGGAATCAGCAACCGAAGCGCCATGAATTTCAAATTTGCCTGGTGGAAGTATTAGGGATAGCTTGGCAGCGACAAGATGTTGAAGCATCGTGCCTAAGTATTGTGTGCCCGGGTTTTCTTTCTGGCGCTTTTTTGCTTGTTCAAACAGTTCGTCCAAACTTGCTCCAATCGTGCGCGATGGATCGGCTGTCAAGGTAAAGGGGAGGTTGTTAAAATAATCGCGCACCTGCTCAGCCCAAAAACTTTCTACATCGTTAAAATCGATGACCTCGGCTGCTTGCCAAGCATTAAGAAATTCTAGGTACTTGATCATAAGTCCCATATTACCGCGGCTGGTGCGACCCCCTTCAGAAGCTAAAGTACGAGTAATGCCATATTCTTTAAGTATCTTTTTTAAGTTTGACCCGCCAAGGCCCGCGACCTGGCCTTTGTTTTCGGTTAAAAAGTTATTGGGGTCAAGTGGTAAAGTCTTTGCCCGAATCATTCGAGTTAACTGGACTAATAAGGAAAGCGGACCCTTTGTGTAAGCGTTATGCTCCGCTTGAAATTTTTTCAATCGGTTGGTTGCGCTGTTCATCATAGATAACCTCCGCCAGTTTTGTCAAAAAGGATTTGCCGATAAATGAAGCGACAGGAAGCGCCACAGCGTCTCCCATAGCTTTATAACCGTCGTTGTAAGTACCGGGAAGGATGTAACTATCCGGCGCGCCCATCAGACGGGCGGCCTCGCGCGGGGACAGCAGTCTCGCGTGCAGCTTGCCATTTTTTTTGACAATCAAAAACTGTTTACTGCTACCGCCTTCCGGCGTCCTCAGGCAACCGGCTATTCCATCAAAACGGAGTTCTAAACACTGTTTTCCGTGCCTTGTGCGACGATAACCTGTTGCCACAATCTCGTCAAATTCATCCAGCTTTTTCTGATGATGGGGTGGTATAAGCTTCAAGGCATCGTCTTTGTCATAGGGCAGATTGAAGTCAATGATGTCAACAAGGCTTTTTATACGCTTAGGCGGCTTGTCGGCGCGCCACCATATCCAGTGCGGCAAAGTACGGCCAAGAGTAACGGCAGCTTGATTATGTAACCAGTTAGGCCCGGAGTCACATAATTCAGCGGGGATGGGCATTTCCTGCCTTATCGCAATCACAAAAACCCTTGGTCTGGACTGCGGGACGAAAAGCGCTGCGTTAATCAATACGGCACCGCTCTTATAGCCCAATCGCAATAAGGCATAATGAAGTTTTATGTAGTTTGCGCCGGTACTTGTAGATAATAAGCCCGTAACGTTCTCAATTAATAAAAGCGCCGGTTTTTCAGGCATTTCCTCTAATATGCGAAGCCATTCCCAAACCAGACCGCTGCGTTCCGCGTCAATCCCACCCAGGGAGCCTGCCAAGGACAAATCCTGACAAGGAAAACTTGCCCAAGACAAATGAGCGTAAGGTAAACTAGTCCCGGATATGTTTTTTATGTCTTTCAGTACAAAGTGCTTGCTTGTAAAATTTTCTTTGTAGACGGCAGCTTTCTTAGAGCAAATATCATTTGCCCAAACAGGACGGAACATATCTTTTAAACCATAAGCAACTAAGCCGCTTCCTGCAAAAAACTCATGCATTGTCCATGGAGCAGACGCCAAACTGACTTTATGATACTTTTTTCCTGAATGCATAACGTCTACCTCCGTTCATTTGAAGTAAAAAACTAAAATAACCCAAAGTGATTTAATTCCACAAAGGCTACGGATGTTTGTTAATCATATAGTATCAAACATATGTTCTTGATACAATAAATTTTCTTGATCATTTACCTGTTTTCCCATAAAGAGCCGAAGCGGAAAGACGGTTTTTTTCCGCTACCCCTCGCCCATACCTTGCAATTCACCTCAAAAAGGCTATAATTAGAAATAGGTGGAAATTAGAAAGTCGCCGTGACCTGAAAGTGTTCCAGCACTTCCAGGCACGCGCAGGTGAGTTGGCACCTACACGTAACAGACTGTCCACGACGACATTTTTATTATACAATGCTGCCCGTTTATGCACAAGCAAGGTGCCTGTGTGAGGGTGAAGCGAGTGTAATGGGACGTCGGCAGGGAGCAGACTGTGCGGCTTCACGCAGCAGGAGATCAGCCTATTCCTGACCCAGGCAGCGGAAAGGAACTGTTCGTGTACCGGTTATGCGGATCGCTTTTCTGTTCAAAGCCGGTTTGCTTCCGGTTGATGGGGGTTAGGTGTTTAGGATTCAGCAAATGACGAAGCATAGCGCATGTGTAGGGTAAAAAAAACCTCGCATGTGCTTTTTAATTTCCCCTATAAAAGCAAGACGGCAAGACCGGGTCATGACCCGGAGCCTTGCCGCTGCTTGAAATAGGGGGTATAGACTGGGATGCTGGATTATAAAACGATGTATTTTCAGCTTGCAGCTAAAGTTGCAGATGCCCTGGATATCCTTTTAAAAGCACAGCAGGAGGGAGAAGCGCAATTCGTGAATGAAGAGCCGTTTTCTGGGCTCAAAGTCATGGACATTCAAGATGAAAGCCGTGATTCTGAATAGGAAAAGAGGATAGACTGCCGGTCGAGGGACCTTGGCCGGCAGTCCAAAGGGAACGGTCAGGACCTCAGCTTGATTCAGGTCTTCCCTGGGATTGGGAATTGTTATTGTAAATTGCTTTCCTCCCTCGGTGGTAAAACGGGGGGTTACCATCTGAACGAAAAATCATGTCCGAACCAGCTGAAGTTGACTGCTTCGGACATGATCTTAGCAGGGATTGTCACCAGATTTCCAAGTTTGGCAGGTGACCTGATGAGGTTATAGCCAAGCCTTCACCATTCGAAACCCGCCTGCGTATGCTGTCATTAAAGCTATTAGAAAGGCGGGAATCAAAATGGATAAACCCATCACGGAACGTACTCCCCTGGTCATCGCGGCTGAGATTAATAAGATTAAACAAGAGACTTCTAAATTCATGCTTACCAGTGCCATGGAGATCGGCAAGCGCCTTAAGGAGGCCAAGGACCTGCTCCCCCATGGAGAATGGGGAAAATGGCTGGTGGAATCGGTGAGCTATTCCCAGCGCACAGCCAACAAGCTGATGCAGCTTTTTAAAGAATATGGAGATAACCTATTTGCTGCCGGCGCTGAGGTTGGCAGGTCAAATTCGCCAGTACTGGCGAATTTGACCTACTACCAGGCTCTTCTCCTGCTGGGAATTCCTGAAGATGAGCGGGAGAAATTTATCCTGCAGCATGATGTTAAGAATATGACCACCGGGGAGCTGGATCGGGCTCTCAAAGAACGGAAGCAAACCCCTCCGGAGAAAGAGCAGGCCCTAGTCACACCCCTGTCCAATAATCCGGGGGAAATCAAAATAGAATATCAAACCGTCAAAAAAACCGACAAACCAACAAGCAGGCCAAAAACTGCAACCTCCCAAACCTTTACCACGAAATATGAAGAAAGATGCACCGCTTGCTGCCAAACTATCGCCGATACATTCCAGGAGCTGCTGGTAGCCCTCGGTCAACTGGCCAGACTTGATCTGGCAGTGAAGGAGAAATGCAGTAAAGACGCGAGCCAGCTTGCTGAATATATGGTGGAAAGGCTTAAAGAGTGGCCGCCTGTTCCCAGGACGAATATGAGGACAGTTGAAACCTATGCCACTCATGAAAGGTGGTAAATAATTCTAGATTTGAGGCAATAATATAGATAGAGTTTAAATTCATTGGGTGTAGGAAGGTTTCGTGATAGTTGAAAAGAGCCGTAAAAAGGCTCTTTTTATATTCAAATGTTCGGCGGGAAGTATCCCGCCGTTGGTCTTTTGGATGAACCAATTGAGTCGAGACAGTAGCTGTTTGTCACAGATGAGGGCTTGAACACATATGCTTTGAGTAAGGTTGTTCAAATTACCCGTTAGGCTAATACTACGAAGTTATGATATAAAACATGACTTGCTGGTTATTTATATAATCTTACCGAAAAACAGGAATTTAACAGATGAGGTACACAAATGAAAAATTTCAAAAGGTACTATCCTTTATTTGTAAGCGTCAAATCGACTGTATCTTCAAACTACCTCATAGACATGAGATAATGCCTTCAAATTAAACTTTGGAGGTATTTTTTATGACTAGAGGATTGAAACACGAACTATGGCAAGAACGTATTTGTAATTATCGAAATAGTGGCCTGAACGCTCAAACCTGGTGCCAGCAAAACAAACTCACCCTTTCCAGCTTGCATTACTGGATCAACAAATTGAATAAAGAATCCCTCGAGTCGGAGAACTCTTGTAAACATGAGTTTGTCCCGATCACTCAAGTGGGAATACCGATGAGCCCATCGGCTCCCATAGTGATTCGATATAAAAACCTATCGATTGAGGTTTTTGAGAGTTGTCACCTCGACACACTACGTAATGTCTTAGAGATTCTAAATGTCTATGCTTGATTTTACTTTAGGTTCCCAGGTATATCTGGCATGTGGTGTCACGGACTTAATGAACCATGTCCTTGTGGCTCTGGCAAGAAGTATAAAAAATGTTGCAGACAATAACTAAGCGCCATTTATTCTCAATAATCAAAAAATAACCAATTACGTTGATGTTCGCCACTATATATGGTACTATTTATGTAGGAGGTGGAGCGGTTGAGCAAGCTTAAAAAGCTTAAAAAGCTGCTTGAACGTATTCGGAATAATCCTAAACACGTAAGATTTGAAGAATTAGACAAAATATTAAGCCATTACGGATTTACTAAACGACAATCATCCAAGGGTACCAGTCACTATTACTATATAAAGGGAGAGAAGCTTCTCTCGGTCCCATTTCACAAACCACATATTAAGGCTACATACGTTGAGCGGGCCATCGAACTGTTGGAAGGAGAAATTAACGATGACGAATAAAGGGATTGATTATTACTTAGCTCTCCCATACAAATACTCTTTATACCCGGCTGAAGAGGGTGGATATGTTATTGAGATACCTGATCTGCCTGGTTGTATTACCCAGGCTGAAACAGCAGATGAAGCATTAGAAATGATCGAGGACGCCAAAAAAGGCTGGATAGAGATAGCTTTGGAACAGGGCATCGAAATTCCTGAACCAGCTAAAAACGACTACTCAGGAAAATTTAATGTGCGAGTTCCAAAAAGTCTTCACAGATATTTATCTGAACTAGCTAAAAAAGAAAATATAAGCCTTAATCAATTAATTCTTTATCATCTTTCGCGGAGTGCTGGATTTAAAGGTTAGTCAATTGGAGCGGTTAATACCCGCTCTTTTTATTTTAGAAATCCATTAATTAAACATCATGGCAAGTGAGTTTTATTGACAGAAGAAGCGATTGACGCTCATCAAAGTGGGTATAAATCTTATGCAAGATTTACATAAAATTTACATTAAGCGGCATCCGTAGTCCTTACGAGCGGTAGACAAGGAAGACGATTACCAACTGGAAGTTCGCTAAATGGAAATATAAGGGATTGTTGAATAAATAGCACATTTATAACACTGAAAATACGAAAGTAGATAATATTAATTTTTGTTAAAAGGTGCTGAATTTGTGCTAATTGCTATGTCAAAGATTTAATAAAATATTGCTAATATATGGCTTACCTCTTGCTTTACGCAAGAGGTAAATTTTCTAGGACTCTTGCATTGGGTAATTGGTGAAGGTCATGGGTAACGGTTCATCAACGGAAAGCTACAAGCCTTTGAAACAAGACCTGTCCTTGAAAGGTATATAGGCGAAATGGTTAACAATCATTATTGTGAAATTTGTGTTCCTATACACTAAGGTGTTTTCGGACCTTTAACATCTCTTATTGACATAACGATACTGCTAATGACAGCTGGGTTCTTCTTTTATTGCAGGGCATTGGCAAAACGAGGCGTGCTAAAATAATTAACTTTCCGTATCGCACGCCTGTTAATAGGTTTTTTGTTGGTTAGTTGTTATAATCAAAGGGTATTTAGTAGCGGGAAGTCTCGGCAGCGGGAGAAATGTCCTTATGCCTCACCTTGCTTCGGTGAAAGAGGTGGAAATAATGAACGAAAAAGCAGCAGAACCCACCCCTTTCAAGGTATCGGTTCGGACTCTTGTGGAGTTTGTGCTGATGCGCGGAGATTTGCAGCCGGGTTCGATTAGCGCTTCACGAGCTCAAGAAGGGACGAAGGGCCATCAATATGTCCAGAAAATAAGCGGAGCAGATTATTTTCCAGAAGTGACGCTAAGCTATGTCTATGCCAATCTGGAAATCAAGGGGCGAGCCGATGGCGTTATAAAGAGCGATTCTGGAGTCTGCATCGATGAGATTAAAACAACCTCGCTGGATTTAGACCTTATAGATGAAGCATTTAACGATTTGCACTGGGCACAGGCGCAATGCTATGCCTTCATGTATGCGGTTCAAGAAGGCTTAGAGACAGTGGAAACTCAGCTAACCTACTTTCAACTGGATACTGCCCAAACTAAGAAATTCAAGAAAACATTTGCTCAGACAGAGCTTGCGGAGTTTTTCTTTAACTTAGCCGAGCGTTATTTAGCATGGGCCTACCACTTGCAAGAGTGGGCGGAGACGAGAGACGCTAGTATTCGCAAGACGCAATTTCCCTTCACGACGTACCGACCAGGACAACGGGAATTGGCTGTAGGGGTATACCAAACAGTCAAGCATAGCCAAAAATTATTTGCCCAAGCCCCCACGGGTATTGGCAAGACGATGGCAACCTTATTTCCCGCCCTCAAAGGGATGGCGGAAGGGCTTACCTCACAGATCTTTTATCTGACGGCAAAGACGATCACGCGAACGGTTGCCGAAAAAGCCATAACAAATTTGCAGACACAAGGGTTAGCAATTAAGCGTCTGACCTTGACGGCGAAGCGAAAACTTTGTTTTCTCCCCGAGTCGACCTGTCTTCCTGAGGATTGCCCTTATGCCCAGGGATTTTACGATCGGGTACGTCTGGCGGTGGAGGATGCGTTTGAAGAGGATTCCTGGTCGCGTCAGGTGATCGAGGAATATGCACGCAAGCATTCAATTTGCCCTTTTGAGTTTTCTTTGGAAATGGCAAATTGGGCGGATGTCGTAATTTGTGATTATAATTATGTTTTTGACCCTCGGGTGTATTTAAAGAGATTCTTCCTTGAAGGGGGAGAGTACACCTTTTTAGTGGATGAAGCGCATAACCTGGTGGATCGGGCACGAGAAATGTTTTCGGCAGAGGTAGTTAAGGAGTCCTGGTTGAAGCTGAAGAGGCTTACCAAAGAGGACGATGCGAAACTGACGAAAAGTTTGACTAAAGTTAATTCTGCCTTAGTCAAAGAGAAAAAACTCAGCTCAGAAACTGAGGGAAGCGGAGAACGGATAGAAAAAGAGCCTCCGGCTAAACTGCTTCAAGCGTTGAGACAGTTTGTCAAAGAAGCCGAGGGTTTTCTAAAAACCAGTGAACAGCCTTTTGCTTGGCGGGATTTATTTATAGACCACTATTTCCAAGCTTTGAGTTTTATCCGAACTTCGGAAAGTTATGATAGTCACTACGTTACTTATCATCAGCCTACTCGAGATGATTTTCGAGTTAAGCTGTTTTGCCTTGACCCTTCTGTGCGATTGAGAGAAGCCTTGGCAAGGGGACGGGCTGCTGTCCTTTTTTCAGCAACTCTGAGTCCAATGGACTATTATATGAACATTTTGGGTGGCGAGGAAACATCATATAAGCTGAAATTAGCATCGCCATTTCCCCCAGAGAATCTTTGTCTGCTTATTCAGGACCGCATCTCTACCAAGTATAGGCAGCGTGTTCAGTCCTATAGCTTGGTTGCTGAAGCAATAAGCTCTGCCATTTCTCATAAAGAGGGAAACTATCTTGTCTATTTCCCCTCCTATGATTATCTAAATGAGATTTATCTGAGATTTAGGGAACTAAACCAACAGGTGGTCGTGATCTGTCAAACTCCAGGCATGTTAGAAGAGGCACGGGAAGAATTCTTAGCACACTTTGCGATTAATCCAGAGCGGACACTGATAGGATTTGCGCTGATGGGTGGGATTTTCGGCGAAGGGATTGATCTGATCGGGGATCGACTTTCGGGAGTGGTGATTGTTGGAGTCGGGTTACCTCAGATTGGCCTGGAGCGGGAGATTATTCGCTCGTATTATGAATCAGCCAGTAATCAAGGTTATGAATTTGCGTATATGTATCCCGGCTTCAATAAGGTCTTACAGGCAGTAGGGCGAGTTATTCGTACAGAACAAGACCGAGGGATAGTGTTATTAATTGATGAGCGTTTTTCTCAATCGTCTTATAAGAAGCTTTTTCCTGAAGAATGGGAAAAGGTTCGTTATGTTAGAAATACTGATAACATTCGCACCACAATGGAGAGATTCTGGACGCATGTTTAAGGCGCTCCTTACTCTAGGTGTCCGAGATGGTTTCTAAGTATTTGGTTTATGGTTTATGGAGGAACGTTCAAAATTGCGGATAGTATACGTGTATTCTTAGTTATCCCAGTTATAAACAGTTGAATCATTGGTGCTCTTGTGTTAAGTTTAGTTAAACAAAATTAATTAAATATGTAGAGCAAAGGCGCTCGAGAAAGTTTTTGTACTTCTAAGTTAAGGTACATTCTTTTAAGAGCGCTTTTTGGTTTATAAAATATTAAAATTTCGCAACGAAGGGTGAGTAATATGCAAAATTATGGTTTGCCAAAGAAACAGGGCCTTTACGATCCAGCATTAGAGCACGATGCCTGTGGTATGGGATTCGTTGTGAATATTAAGGGCGAGAAGTCTCATGACATTATTGATGAAGCTTTAACCGTATTGGAAAACTTAAGTCATAGAGGGGCAAGCGGAGCAGATGTAAATACAGGCGACGGTGCCGGAATACTAGTTCAGATACCTCACGATTTCTTCCAAAGGGAATGTGATGTCCTGGGCTTTAATTTGCCGGAAAAAGGCAGCTACGGCGTCGGTATGATATTTGCCCACAAGTATGAGGATGTCAGAAAAACGCAGATAGAAACTTTCGAGAACATCGTTCAGGAAGAAGGGCAGAAGATCCTGGGTTGGAGGGAAGTTCCTATCGATAAGACGACAGTCGGCGAAGGAGCAAAAGCGGTAATGCCTAGGTTCATCCAGGTTTTTATTGAAAAGGAAGTTACTATAGCGGATGAAATGGAATTTGAAAGAAAGCTTTATACCATCAGAAAAAGAGCAGAAAAAGTAATTTTTCCCATGTGTGAAGAAAAGGGAGGCACCTTCTATGTCGCCAGCCTTTCTTCAAAAACCATCGTTTATAAAGGTATGCTTACGGCAGAGCAACTTAGAGATTTCTATCTTGACCTTTCAGACCTTGATTTTGTCTCAGCTTTGGCTATGGTTCATTCAAGGTTCAGCACTAACACCTTTCCAAGCTGGGAAAGAGCACATCCCAATCGATATATTGTACACAACGGCGAAATCAATACCATCAGAGGGAATGTAAACTGGATGAAGGCGAGACAGCAATGTATCGATTCCCCTTTGTTTGAGGATATTTCTAAAGTCTACCCTATCGTCGATGAGACGGGTAGTGATTCCGCGATGTTCGACAGCAGCCTGGAATTTCTTCACCTGACCGGAAGGTCGCTGCCTCACGCAGTGATGATGATGATCCCAGAACCCTGGGAAAAGAATGAACTGATGTCCAAAGAGAAAAAGAATTTCTACGAGTTCAACAATTTTATCATGGAACCTTGGGATGGCCCTGCCGCCATGGGGTTTAGTGATGGTGTGGTCATAGGAGGAGTACTGGACAGAAACGGACTCCGCCCATCAAGGTATTATATAACTAAAGATGACAGGGTTATTCTGGCCTCAGAGGTCGGAGTTATTGACATCAAGCCTGAAAATGTAAAATATAAAGGCAGACTGGAACCGGGCAAAATGCTGCTTATTGATACCCAGGCGCAGAGAATAATTTCAGACGAAGAAATCAAGCAAAATGTATCAATGATGCATCCCTATGAGGAATGGAATAACAGACATATTGTTAAACTCAACGATATGATGGTCGTTGAAGCGAAGGAAGAGCAGGACGAGCAAGTAAGGGAAGGCCTTATTCAGCAGCAGAAAGCCTTTGGCTATACCTTTGAGGATATAACTAAAACCATTCAGCCTATGGCGATACAAGGCGCAGATCCTATCGGAGCCATGGGTATGGATTCGCCGCTGGCTGTATTATCTGAGAAACCCCAGATGCTGTACCTCTACTTTAAACAGCTCTTTGCCCAAGTTACCAATCCTCCTATTGATGGAATAAGGGAAGAAATAGTTACTTCGAGCAGCATTTTGCTGGGGGATACGGGAAATCTCCTCGATCCCGATCAAAGAAATTCAACCAGCCTGCTCCTTGAGCATCCGATCCTGACCAATCAGCAGCTTCAGACCATTAAACAACTGAGTAATGGTAAGTTGAAGGCAGCTACAGTTTCCATACTTTATAAAGCTTCGGAAGAGGTAAAGTCTATGGAAACCGCCTTAAACAGGATCTTCAGAGAAGCTGACAAGGCGATCAGTGAAGGAGCAAATATCATTGTTCTCTCAGACAGAGGTGCAAATGAGAAGCTTGCAGCAATTCCTGCGCTTTTGGCGTCCTCAGGACTTCACCATCACCTGATCAGGAGAGAGATTAGGACTAACTTAGGAATTGTGCTGGAATCTGCTGAGCCGAGAGAAGTACATCATTTCTGTACCCTTATCGGTTATGGTGTCACAGCCGTCAATCCCTATCTTGCCTATGAGACCATTAAGGATCTCTCTGAAAAAGGACTACTGGAAGGACTGAGTTACGAAGAAGGTAAAAAGAATTTTATCAAGGCTTCGGTAAAGGGTATTCTTAAAGTACTGACAAAAATGGGTATCTCTACCATAAGGAGTTACCACGGAGCTCAAATCTTTGAGGCGGTCGGTCTGAAAAAGGACCTAATCGATAAATATTTCACCATGACACCCTCCAGACTTGAGGGCATAGGACTTGAAGCAATCGCGCTTGAAAATCAGCTGCGACATGAGAGCGCCTATAATGAAAATTCTCCTTATACGGACACCCTTGAAGTAGGTGGATACTTCCAGTGTAAAGATGATGGGGAAATCCATCTTTACAATCCCGAAACGATCTACATGCTTCAGAAGGCATGTAGGGAAGGAAACTACTCACTCTATAAGGATTTCTCTAAAAAAATAAACGATGAAGAAATATACGCCTTAAGGAATCTGCTTGATTTTAAGCTTAATGCAGGCGACACCCTTCCCATTGAAGAAGTGGAACCGGTGGATTCAATCGTCAAAAAGTTTAAGACCGGGGCAATGTCCTACGGATCCATTAGCAAAGAGGCTCACGAGTGTCTGGCCATTGCCATGAACAGACTGGGTGGTAAAAGCAACACCGGTGAAGGCGGAGAGGACAGCGAACGATTCAAGGTCATGCCCAACGGAGACACAAAGAACAGTGCGATCAAGCAGGTTGCCTCAGGACGTTTCGGCGTGACCAGCAACTATCTTGTCAATGCTGAAGAGATACAGATCAAAATGGCTCAGGGAGCAAAGCCCGGTGAAGGGGGTCAGCTGCCGGGTCGCAAGGTTTATCCGGAGATTGCCAAGGTTAGGCATTCAACCCCAGGCGTAGATCTTATATCCCCCCCACCCCATCATGATATCTATTCGATTGAAGATCTCGCTGAATTGATTCACGACCTGAAAAATGCCAACCGGGATGCGCGTATTAACGTCAAGCTTGTTTCTGAAGTCGGAGTAGGGACAATCGCTGCCGGGGTAGCAAAAGGAAAAGCGGATGTCATTCTAATCAGTGGATACGACGGTGGAACCGGAGCTTCCCCAAGAACAAGCATCAGAAATGCAGGACTTCCTTGGGAGCTTGGACTTGCCGAAACCCATCAGACTCTGGTTCTCAACAAGTTGAGAGACAGGGTGGTCGTAGAAACAGACGGAAAGCTGCTTTCAGGTAGGGATGTCGTTATTGCGGCCATGCTTGGAGCAGAGGAATTTGGCTTTGCGACAACCCCGCTGATCGCTATGGGCTGTATCATGATGAGGGTTTGTAACCTCAACACCTGTCCTGTAGGAATAGCCACTCAAGATGAAGCCTTAAGGAAGAATTTCAGCGGCAAACCTGAGCATGTCGAGAATTTCATGAGATTTGTCGCCCAAGAAATGCGTGAAATCATGGCCAAACTTGGCTTTAGGACCATCAATGAAATGGTAGGGCGTTCGGATAGACTTAAAACCAAAGAAAATATCAAGCATTGGAAGGCAGCACACTTGGATCTGTCCCAGATTCTCTATCAACCCTATGCCGGTGCTGATGTCAGCCGATTTAACACCCAGTCACAGAACCATATGCTGGAAGAATCAATGGATTTAAAAAAGCTGCTTAGGATCTGTAAACCGGCACTTGAGAATCAAACACCCATCCGAGCTAAGCTAAAGATCAATAATGTCGACCGAGTTGTCGGCACAATCGTCGGCAGCGAAATTTCCAAGAGATACGGTGAAAAGGGGCTTCCTGAGGATACCATCAAGCTTACCTTTGTAGGATCGGCTGGACAAAGCTTTGGAGCATTTACTCCGAAAGGACTGTCTCTGGAACTGGAAGGGGATGCCAACGACTATTTAGGAAAAGGCCTTTCAGGCGCAAAAGTTGTGGTTTATCCACCGAAGACTTCTGACTTTGAGCCTGAGAAAAATATCCTGATTGGAAATGTCGCCTTCTATGGGGCAACTTCAGGGGAAGCCTATATCAACGGGATAGCAGGGGAAAGATTCTGTGTCAGGAACAGTGGGGTAAAAGCAGTCGTCGAAGGTGTGGGTGACCATGGCTGCGAATATATGACTGGAGGCAAAGTGGTTATCCTCGGTAAAACAGGAAGAAACTTTGCTGCCGGAATGTCTGGCGGGATAGCCTACATTCTGGACTTTGACGAAGTATACTGCAACAAGTCGCTGGTGACACTGGAGAAACTAGAATCTGAAGAAGAAATGAACGAGATTCAGGAAATGATCCAAAAACATGTCGAGTATACCGGCAGTCCTCAGGGCAGGAAAGTTCTTGATAACTGGAAAAGCTATTCACTGAGATTGACTAAGGTCATTCCTAAAGATTACAAACGTATGCTGGAGAACATTGATAAAGCTCACAAGGCTGGCTTAAGCGGTGAAGAGGCTTTAATGGTTGCCTTTAAAGAGAATTTTAAAGATGTTTCCAGGACTTAAGGGTGAGGTGGGACTGAAATGGGAAAAGCGACAGGATTTTTAGAGTATCAAAGAATCAAACCTAAGAAACGATCTCCTGAAGAAAGAATCAAAGACTGGAAGGAGATAAGGTTGCCGCGGGATCCTGAGGTTATACAAACTCAGGGTGCACGCTGCATGGACTGCGGAGTCCCTTTCTGTCACGGCGGTGTGCTGTTAAATGGCATGGCCTCGGGATGCCCTCTGCACAATCTTATTCCGGAGTGGAACGAACTTATCTATAAAGGTCAGTGGGAAGAAGCTTACAAAAGGTTGACCAGAACCAGCCCTTTCCCGGAATTTACGTCCAGAGTCTGCCCTGCACCCTGTGAGGGCGCTTGCACAGAAGGCTATATCATGGAGTCTGTTACCATAAACAGTCTGGAATATGAAATCATCGAGAAAGCCTTTGCTGAAGGGTGGGTTGCGCCCAGGAAGGGTAAAGCCACAGGAAAGAAAATTGCTATCGTCGGTTCCGGCCCTTCCGGATTATCTGCTGCCTATTATTTAAATACAGTAGGGCATGATGTAACTGTCTATGAGAGAAGCGACAGAGTCGGCGGCTTAATGATGTACGGGATTCCCAACATGAAGCTGGAAAAACACATCGTGGAAAGACGCTTCGCACTGTTGAAGGAATCTGGAATCCAATTCGTGCTTAACACAGAGGTAGGCCAAGACATCAGTGCTCAGGAATTGGTGGATCAGTATGATGCGGTTGTGCTTTGCGCCGGTGCAACCAAGGCGCGAGGACTTGATGTTGAAGGAAAAGCCCTTAAAGGGGTTCACTTTGCGGTGGATTTTCTCAAGGCTAATACTAAAAGCCTCTTGGATTCAAATCTTCAGGACGGCAATTTCATTAGCGCCAAAGGCAAGAAGGTCATCATTATTGGTGGAGGGGATACAGGCACGGACTGCGTAGCCACCTCCATACGGCATGGCTGTGAGAGCGTCTACCAATTTGAAATCATGCCTGAACCGCCTGCCGAGAGAAGAGAAGAGTCTAATCCTTGGCCGGAATGGCCTAAGAAACTTACTGTGGATTACGGCCAAGAAGAGGCCATAAGCCTCTATGGCAAGGATCCGAGACACTACCTTATATCCACTCAAAAGTTAGTGGGAAATGAGAACGATGAGGTCACTGAAGTTCATACCGTAGAAATCGCTTGGGTCAAGAACTCCTCTGGAAGAATGGTGCCTCAGGAAGTTCCAGGGAGCGAAAAAGTATGGAAAGCTGACCTTGTGCTTCTGGCTATGGGATTTCTTGGTCCGGAAGATACGATTGCCAATGAGCTTAAGCTGGATAGAGACTCCCGCAGCAATGTGAAAGCGGACTATGAGGTTTTTGAGACTAATGTGGATAAGGTATTCACCGCCGGCGATATGAGGAGAGGTCAGAGTCTCATCGTCTGGGCTCTCCAAGAAGGAAAGCTTGCCGCACGGGAAGTTGATAAATACCTCATGGGTAAAAGTGTCATTAAATAGTTAGGAGATGGCCCCAACCCTGAAAAATGGCGTTGCGGGCCATCTTGTTCATTATTACTATTTATCTTTGCCCAAAACGAGCGAAAGGCACTAGGCTTATCGCTCGTTTTCATGGTTTAATAGATGGATGGACACAGCAAATCTAGTTAAGATGAATGAGGGTGCATGAATGTTTATGTATGTTTTTCCGATAGTACTTATTGTAACATCGAATATTGTTTACAACGTATGCCAAAAATCCACACCTCAAAGTGCTAACCCTTTTTCGGCGTTGCTGATTACTTACTTAACTGCTGCAGTTTTAACCTTAGTGGCATTTCCATTTTATAAAACGGATAAAGGTTTTTTTCAATCCTTTAACGACTTAAATTGGACCAGTTTTGCTCTAGGTGCAACAATAGTGGGCCTTGAATTGGGATATCTGCTGGCGTATAGGGCGGGGTGGAATATCAGTGTGGGGTCCTTAGTCGCAAATATTATTCTTTATTACTTTAGGAGCGAGATACAATGACAGCATCGTACGATAGTGCAAAACATATTGCCCAAGATCAGACTATTTCGACCCGATTACTAAGCTGGTATGGAGTAGAAAAAAGAGATTTGCCATGGCGAAGGACGGGAGAGCCCTATGGGATTTGGGTGTCTGAAGTTATGTTACAACAAACTCAAGTTAAGACGGTCATTCCCTATTATGAACGATTTATCCAGCGCTTTCCCGGCGTGGAACAACTGGGGACGGCCAGCCTGGATGATGTCCTGACGATTTGGAGTGGGCTGGGATACTACTCTCGAGCTCGGCGTATGTGGGAAGGGGCTAATTATCTTCTCAAACAATTGGGTGGAAAAATGCCTAGAAATTATAAAAACCTTCTACAGATTCCGGGGATTGGAGACTATACGGCGGGAGCCATTGCCAGTATTGCTTTCGGGGAGAGAGTAGCTGCTATCGATGGAAATGTAAAGCGAGTAGTTTCTCGTCTTTTAGCCTGGTCGGAGCCAGTGGAAACTGTTCGCAGTTATCGTCACTTTAGAGACCAACTCATGCTATGGCAACCGGCTCTTCAAGCGGGGGACTTTAATCAGGCCTTGATGGAACTAGGGGCGATGGTCTGCACCCCAAAGAAACCGGACTGCGTACGTTGTCCGTTAGCTGAAAGCTGCCAGGGGTATTGGCAAGGGGACTTCCTGCGCTACCCTGTCAAGAAACCCAAGGCTCAGCGCCAAGTGGTGACACGCTTGACCTTTGTGCTGCGCAGAGGGAATACGTGTTATTTGCAGAAACGTCCTTCCAATGGGTTATTGGCCGATCTATGGGAGTTTCCAGGTGTGGAACTAAGTCCTGACCATTTCTGTGAGTTGGACGATAAGCTGCCTGCCTCTGCTCTGGGTAAGTGCTTTGCCCTTTTTCAACAATCCGTACCTGAGCGGACATTTGACAGCTTAGTCAGAGACCAATTCGAGCAAGGTTTAAGATTTGATGGTCCGATCTGGTATACCTTTAGCCACCGACAATGGAAAATGATCTGGGCGATCATCGATCTGCCGGATTGTCCCGATTCGCTCAATCTGCCCGAACCGCTTGAGACTGGACCATCGTGTGCGTTCTCAATGAAAGAATTAGATGGAGAATATAGCTTAGATTCTAGAAAAATAAATCCGCTTGGAGAAAGGGGATGCTGGGTTTCCATAAACGATTTAGGTGGGATCCCTCTTCCAGTGGCATTTACGGCCATTGTTGAGAGATTAACCCCTAGACTAAAGGGCTGAGATTAATTCGATTCAAGTTCTGAGCAAGACGCTTTTAGAGATGTCCATTCTAAATTTAATATTGTATACTTGGCCTGAAACAGTTGAATGTAGGGCAGTCTCTATGTTAGTTTAAATGTATAAAACAATAATGAATAGAGCAAAGGTGCTCATAAGAAATTTGTACTTGAGATAAGTATGAGTTTTTTAGGGGCGTCTTTTTCATTTTCTCAAGTCGTTCAGCTTAAGCAGGACATCGAGTCTTCGGGGGATGGATTGCCCAAATTTTAATAAGTAAGAATTAATCCGATCAGTTGAAAGGAGAGACAAAAATGCTTAGAGAAGGTGAAGTCCGGATTCCGTCCGGTTGTGCGATCAGTGGGATTATCAACCGCAGCGGACAAGTTTTTTCCGGAGAAGATATAATTCAGTCGATTGCTTTGATGCATGACCGTTCCAATGGCTTAGGTGGAGGATTTGCCGCCTATGGTATTTATCCTGAGTATGAGGACTATTATGCTTTTCACTTGTACTTTGAAGGATCGGAAGGAAAAAAACAAACAGAGGATTATCTCAATCACTTTTTCCATGTTGCAGAAAGCGGTGAAATTCCGACCAAGAAAACCCGGGCGATTAAAAACCCTCCCCTAGCTTGGCGTTACTTTGTCCGACCTAAACCAGGTTTTTTGCTGGAAGAGGAAAATGAAGATGAGTTTGTAGTACGCAGTGTGATGCACATCAATTCCGAATGCAAGGGAGCCTTCGTTGTCTCAAGCGGCAAAAATATGGGAGCCTTTAAAGGGGTGGGTTTCCCTGAGGATATCGGAGAGTATTTTTGCTTAGACAAGTATTACGGGTACAGCTGGACAGCGCACGGACGGTTCCCGACCAATACCCCTGGTTGGTGGGGTGGAGCCCACCCCTTCACCCTGCTCGATTGGTCCATCGTGCATAATGGAGAAATTTCATCCTATGGAGCAAATCGACGCTTTTTAGAAATGTACGGCTATAAGTTATCCCTGCAAACCGACACTGAAGCGATTACGTATGCGTTTGACTTTCTAGTTCGAAAACAGAAATTGCCGATGGATGTGGCCATCGCGACCTTAGCGGTGCCGTTTTGGAGAGACATCGAACGGATGATTCCTGAAAAACGAGTTCTTCTTAAAGCTGTGCGTGCTATGTATGGTAATTTATTAATGAATGGTCCTTTCTCCATAATTCTTGGCTCAAGCCAAGGCTTGATCGCACTTAATGATCGACTCAAATTACGATCGATGGTCGCGGCAACCAAAGGGGATTTTCTTTATCTTGCTTCTGAAGAATCTGCCATCCGGGAAGTCTGCCCTCACCCTGAAAAGGTCTGGGCTCCCCGCGGGGGAGAACCAGTGATTGCGACACTCGAGAAGAAGGGAGTACAAGGGTATGGCACTCAGTATGAATACGCCGGAGTTTCTTATTGAACGAACTAAAGATCGCTGCATTAATTGTCAGGTTTGCGTAAGGCAATGTGCGAACGAGGCACATCGTTGGGATGCAGAAGAAGAAAAGGTCGTCTCAGATGACGTCCAGTGTGTGAATTGTCATCGGTGTGTGGTTATGTGTCCCACTCATGCGCTCTTCATTCGGAAATTTCCTCTGGAATTTCGTGAAAATGCGAATTGGACAGCGAACACCATGAAAGCAATCTACAAACAAGCGGAAACCGGTGGGATCTTGCTGACCGGGATGGGGACAGATCGCCCTTATCCGATCTATTGGGACCACTTGCTGCTCAACGCCAGTCAAGTAACGAACCCTTCCATCGATCCACTCCGAGAACCCATGGAATTGAAAACCTTTCTGGGCCGTAAACCCGAGCGGCTTCGAGTGGAAAATGGAAAGCTTGTTGACCCCCTACCTCCTCAGCTAGAGCTCGATTTGCCGATCATGTTCTCGGCCATGTCCTTTGGTTCAGTAAGTCTTAATGTGGCTAAGTCCTTAGCTCAAGCGGCAGAAACCCTAGGGACTTTCTATAACACTGGTGAAGGAGGTCTCCATGAAGACCTCTATAAATTTGGCAAGAATACGATTGTTCAGGTGGCATCCGGTCGTTTTGGGGTTCATTCAGAGTATTTGAATGCGGGTGCAGCCATTGAGATAAAAATTGGGCAGGGAGCTAAACCAGGAATTGGCGGGCATTTACCGGGTGAAAAGGTCGGTGCGGAAGTATCCCGTACTCGGATGATTCCAGAACGCTCGGATGCAATTTCACCGGCACCCCACCATGACATTTACTCTATCGAGGATTTAACTCAACTTATTTACTCCTTAAAGGAAGCAACGAATTATGAGAAGCCAGTTATTGTTAAAATTGCCGCTGTGCATAATGTCTCCGCAATTGCTTCCGGGGTTGCTAGGGCGGGTGCCGATATCATTGCCATTGACGGTTTTCGTGGGGGAACTGGGGCTGCCCCGCTTCGGACTCGGGATTCAGTCGGAATTCCGATTGAACTAGCGTTAGCTGCCGTGGATAGCCGTTTGCGCAATGAAGGGATTCGGAATCAGGTCTCCCTGGTCGTCGGGGGAAGTATCCGGAATAGCGCAGACATTGTTAAGGCCATCGCGCTGGGTGCTGATGCTGTCTATGTAGCCAGTTCGGCTCTTATAGCCCTCGGCTGTCATATGTGCCAGAAATGTTATACTGGAAAATGCAATTGGGGAATTGCTACGCAAAAACCCGAATTAGTCAAACGACTGAATCCTGAGATCGGAGCAGAAAGAGTCACGAATCTTTTAAAAGCTTGGGAACATGAGGTTAAGGAACTCCTCGGTGGCATGGGGATTAATGCTATTGAAAGCTTGCGAGGAAATCGCCTGATGCTTAGGGGAATCGGACTATCAGATCGTGAGTTAAATATTCTGGGGGTCTTAGCAGCTGGTGAATAAAGATATAGTTCGTAAGTACCAGAGGTTGCTAGGCTATTGAGATTATTGAGACAGATAAGATAGCTATGACAATCAAGTAAATTCTAAGCTGGATTTTTTAATAAACTCGTTGAATTGATATTAATAGCGTTGTTTTATTTGAGTAAGTGGGCAGGTAGTTTTGCCTCAGGAGAGAGGAAGTGAGGTTTCGAATGAAACGTGTTTATGCCCGAGAAGAGGTATGTGTGGGCTGTAAACTTTGTGAAGTGTATTGTGCGACGGCCCATTCAGAGTATCCGTCGGACATTGTCAAAGCCTTTTTGAAGCAGAGGACAAAGCCCTTACCGAGAATTCTGGTCGAAGACAATTTAGAAATTTCATTTGCGCTCCAATGTCGACATTGTGATGAAGCACCGTGTACCAAAGCATGTATCAGTGGAGCAATGCAGAAAGATCTGGTTACGGGAATTGTACGCAATGATGAAAGCCGGTGTGTGGGGTGTTGGACCTGTATTCTCGCTTGTCCTTTCGGTGCGATTCGGCGAGATAATCAAGGACACAAAGTAGCTTCAAAATGTGACCTTTGTTCTAACGGTGCAGACGACTCAGATCCAGCGAATGCCTCAAATGTGCCGATTTGCGTTCAGAATTGTCCTAATCGTGCCCTTCAGTTTATGGATAGCGGTATAGAGGGAGGGGAGTAGCATGAATTATGTGATCGTCGGGAACTCGGCCGCAGCAATCGGGGCCGTGGAAGGAATCCGTAGTGTAGACCGAGAAGGAAAAATTTCGCTTTTTTCCAAAGAACCGCATCCGGCCTATTCCCGTCCTCTGATTTCCTATTATCTCTCAGGTAAAGTTACACCGGAGAAGATGTATTATCGAGATCCCGATTTTTATGAACGTCTGCAAGTAGAGGCTCATCTGGGGATCGAGGTTCAAGCCTTAAGGCTTGAAGAAAAGAAGGTCGAACTTCCTACAGGGGAAAAGACGGCGTATGATCGCCTCTTGATTGCAACTGGCGGAAAACCCATTAGCCCCCCTATCCCGGGCAGAGAGTACTCTGGAGTGTCAACCTTTTTGACTTGGGACGATGTGAAGGAGTTGGGAAAAGAACTCTTTCCGGGAATCAAAGTGGTGGTCATTGGGGCGGGCCTCATTGGCCTCAAAGCCACTGAGGCCTTGGTTAAGCGAGAAGCGAATGTGACAGTCGCTGAACTCTCGAATCGCATTTTAAGTGCCATTCTTGATGAAGACTCGGCTCAAATCGTCCAGAATCATCTTGAAGAACAAGGCGTAAAGTTTCAATTAAATAATACGGTGGCCGAGATTTTAGGTCAGAAGGGCAAGGTAACTGGAGTTCGCCTGCAGAATGGAGAAAATATAGAGTGTGATCGGGTAATCCTAGCTATCGGAGTCAGACCAAATCTGGATCTTGTCCGGGATACCGAAATCAAGCTAAATCAAGGTATCCTGATTAATCCGCAGATGGCAACGAGTGTTAGCGATGTCTATGCAGCCGGCGATGTCTCAGAAGGATATGACAAGATCTGTCAGGAGAACCGTGTCTTACCGATTCTGCCGAATGCCTATAAGCAAGGATTTAATGCAGGAGTGAACATGGCTGGAGGAAGCTCCGCATACCTAGGCGGATTCGCCATGAACGCCATCGGATTTTTTGACCTGCCCATGCTCACTGCAGGTATTATTAAACCTAATGCTCCCGATTTTCAAGAATATATCCAACAAGATCAGGCCAAGCAAAGTTATAAAAAAATTGTTTTGCGGGCCGGAAAACTGGTGGGGTATATTGCCTTAAATAGCGTGGATCGGGCAGGAATTCTTACGGGACTCATGGACCAAGAAGTCGATGTGACCCCTTTTCGAGAGCATCTCTTGCAAGAGGATTTTGGCTATATTCATTTTCCCAAAGAACTACGCAGTCAAAGACTTACCCTAAGGAAGTGAAACGGATGATTGTAATCAATGCCAAAGGACTCTATTATCGACAATTGAACAGCAAGATTCGTGAGGAACTTGCTACTGGCTCTGAAGAAATCGTGGTTAAAAACGTGAATGGGCAACGCTATATTGGAGATGGAATCACAGGCCAGGCACGTTTAACGCTTAAAGGAACCCCTGGAAATGATATGGCAGCCTTTATGAATGGCTTAGAGTTATTTGTTGAAGGAAATACTCAAGACAGTATCGGGAATACTATGAATGATGGGAAAATTGTGGTTCATGGAAGTGCAGGTGATACTGTCGGTTATGCCATGCGGGGTGGAGAGATTTATATTCGGGAGAATGGTGGATACCGGGTCGGAATTCATATGAAGGAATACCAAGCAAAGATTCCGGCGATTGTTTTGGGAGGGAAAGTAGGAGATTTCTTAGGGGAATACATGGCCGGTGGGGTTATTGTCGTCCTCGGTCTAGGCCTGGAAGACGATGAAGAAATAGTAGGTTCCTATTGCGGGACGGGGATGCATGGTGGAGTTATGTATATTCGAGGGGAAGTGGAAGACTATAAACTGGGCAAAGAAGTCAAAGTAGTAGAACTTTCTGAGCAAGATCAAGAACAGCTTAAGCGCTATGTTAAAGATTATGTTAAATATTTTGGCGGAAATTATGAGCAGATTATAGCCAAAAGATTTTCCAAGTTGATTCCTTATAATAAAAGACCCTATGGCAATCTTTATTGTGGCTGGTAAGCATTTTTTATGAACTATGGCTACAAACAGCCTTATTTGAGATATAATAAGGCTAATAAAAGAGAATTAGTTCATATTTTTACTTGAGAAAGGAGAGCATCTGAATTGCATTTTTCAAAAGAAGATTGTCTTAAGTTTGTGAAAGAAAATGATGTTCGGTTTATACGCCTACAGTTTACAGATATTTATGGCAGTATGAAGAACATTGCGATTACGGATAAACAATTTGCACACGCTTTCGAAAACGGAGTTATGTTTGATGGCTCAGCCGTGGCAGGATTCTCTGGTATCGAATCATCCGATATGTTTCTTTTTCCAGATCCAGCTACCTTCTCCATCATTCCGTGGAGGCCGCAACAAGGTAAGGTCGCGAGAATCATTTGCGATATCAAGAACCATGACGGTATGCAGTTTGAAGGAGATCCCCGCTATATTCTTAAACGAACCTTGAAGAAAGCGCAAGACTTAGGCTATACATTTCAAGTTGGTCCCGAATGCGAGTTTTTTCTGTTTTACAACGATGACGAAGGGCAGCCAACCACGATTACCCATGACTCGGCCAGTTATTGTGATCTAGCCCCGATCGATCTAGGGGAAAATACTCGTCGTGAAATTTGTATGGTCTTAGAGGAAATGGGGTTCGAAATCGAAACGTCGCATCATGAAACAGCGGCAGGGCAACATGAAATCGATTTTAAGTATACGGATGCTCTCACAGCGGCTGACAACATCATGACCTTTAAAATGGTGGTTAAGATTATTGCTCAGCGCAACGGTCTTCATGCAACCTTTATGCCCAAACCACTTCCTAACGTCAATGGTTCGGGAATGCATATTAATATGTCCTTAACCAAAAACGGAATCAACCTCTTTAATGGGGGTGAAACTAAAAACGATATTTCTGAAACGGCTAAGTATTTTACGGCAGGGTTGTTAAATCATATTAAAGGGATTACGGCCATCGCCAATCCCCTTGTCAATTCCTACAAACGACTACAACCAGGTTATGAAGCTCCAGTGCATATCGCCTGGTCTCACATGAACCGAAGTCCCTTGCTGCGAGTTCCGGCACCTCGGGGAGAAAGGACAAGACTGGAACTTCGAAGTCCTGATCCTACCTGTAATCCTTATTTGACCTTAGCAGTGGTGTTAGAGGCGGGACTGGATGGTTTAAACAATCGCTTGCCACTGGTCGATCCAGTTAAAGTGAATATTTATAACTTGCCCCCTGAACAGGAGAAAGATCTTAAACTCGAACGGTTACCCTCTAACCTCTTGTTCGCCCTTGAAGAGATGAAGAAAGATCCGCTGATTCAGTCGACACTTGGTGCACATACGTTTAACAAATATTTAGCTGCCAAGACTTTGGAATGGGAAGCCTACGATAACTCAGTCCATGCATGGGAGATTGAAAAGTATCTAAAACCTTATTAACGGTCGGTTTACGAAGATAGAAAGTATATGTTTTGGGTGGCATAAGTGCAACTAGGTGGCCGCCTTAGCTAACGCATAGGGCCAACTAAGTTTTCTTTACCCTGCTCAAAGGGGTGATTGTAGTGAGTGCGGGGAGTGTATTAATCGTTTGTGGAAAAGCTGATATGGCGAGCAGTATGCAAGCCATGCTGATAAAAGAAGGTTTTTATCCGGTAAGTTGCGCTCATTCTGCTAATGAAGCGCGCAGAAGTATTATTAACACTGTATTAGATTTAGTAATTATTAGCACTCCACTACCCGATGAACAAGGAACGGATTTGGTCTTCGATGCCCACGATAAAACATCCGCTGGCATAGTGGTGATCGCAAGACCGGATCAGCTGCTCGATATGCAATGTAGTCTCGAAAAGATAGGTGCCCTGATTCTGCCTAAGCCTATTAATCGCTTAACCTTGCTTCAAACTGCTCGGTTTGCACTATCTGTACGAAATTCGATGACTCAATTAATCAATGAGCGAGACAGATTAAAGAAGCGGATCGATGAGAGCAAGATCCTGGAACAAGCCAAATGGATCCTCGTAGAAAAGTTAAATATGAGCGAGCCCCAGGCCTTTCGTCTCATTCAGAAGAGGGCCATGGATTTGCGACTTTCTCAAGCTCTGGTCGCTGAAGAGATAATAAAGAAGTATGAATAAAAAGGGATACCTAGTTCATCAAAACTAGGTATCCCTTTGGCTTTATATAATAGAAATTATTAGGATTTCGCAAGAGGATGTCATCACTCATCAAAAAAGTCTCACTTAAAAAAGCATTGAATCTCTTGTTTTGTGATATCTGAAATCATGACTAAGCTTCGTTTGCCTGGTTCGAGGTCATATACCTTCACAGCGTCTCTAAGATCGAACTTTCCTGTTCCTTTAACAAGAGATTTTTGAGTGAATTTTTCTAGTAAGTCTACCTGATAAATTGCATCTTGCTTTTCGGGAAAAAGGGCCAGATAAAATATCTCGCTTTCGATCATATCCTGAAAGAAATGGGTGCCAAAGGATACATCGGGAAGGAAGCCAGTGTGACGGTAGCCGATCTCTCCCAAGATCGAAATATGATTCAATTCCGCAAAAGCAACGGGGACTCCTAAAGATGGAATTCGCGATCCCCATCTTCCTGGACCGAGAAGAAGGGTTGTGGTGGTCTTTTTGTGGATTTGCTTATTAAGCCTGCCCACGGTTCTAGCAACTTCGTATTTTTCCGACTGGCTGAGTAGGTTATAAGCGTAGGGGTCCACAACAATGACTTTATGAATTGTTGTGCAAATATTACCACCCATGAAGTGTCCCTTGCTTTTAAACAGGATTTGGTTCGCTGGAATTTCTTGAGGGAATTCAACGCGTTCCCTAAACCCTTGGACCTGTAAGGGCCTACATTGTAAGAGGTTAATGAGATACTGGCCATTGTTTCGGAAGTTCAGCGTGAATTCAATATCTATAGGATGGCAATAGGCCGCTTCAAGAGTTTTAAGAAGCTTCGAGAAGGTTGGCGCAAAATCGGTGTCAGCAAATAATGGGTTGAAACTAAAAACCCAAGACTCTTTGCGCTTCAGGCCGAGTTGTTTCATTCTTTGTTCTGTTTCTAGATCACGCTCAGCAATTGTCGTTTGATGTAAGTCGATATCTTGATCCATCAGACTTTGAATAGAAAGGCATTCTTGACGGTTTTGACGGATGTTCAAGACGTCCATCTTTTGTTGGGAATAGGCCTTGAAACTCTGAAGTCTATCATAAGGCATAGATTGGGGTCGATCTAAAGCCGCAATTCTAGCATAATCTCCTTCAAGCCGATTCACGGCTCTTGTCCCCAGGCCAAGCACAAGCCGTATCATACCGGCGTTAGGATTCATCTGAGTATCCCAAACATAGGCGTTGTGAGAAAAACCCACCCCTGCAAGATCAGGAAAAAAATAGTCTTGCTTATTTGATCCAGACACCCTTTGGACAAGCAGGGCCATTTGCTCTTCAGTATTGGTTAGACCATGTTTTTCCCGATAAGCAAGTGCTTCTTCGCTTAAGGTACTGGCAAAGACTTCTCGAACAGCCTCAGTGAAGTGATGGTATCGTTCGTCAAGGGTACCTTGATTGATACAGAAGACACTTTCGTATTTACCAGGAAAGGCATTTCCAAAGCCATCTTCTAGAAGGCTACTGGAACGGACAATAATCGGGGACTGACCGAAATATTCAAGCATTCTAAGAAATTTATTTTTTATCGTATCGTTAAACTGTCCCTGGAGAATTTTATCGCGCAGATAAGAGGCTTTTTCATAATATCGTTCACGTGTTCGTCGTTGTTCCAGCTTGAGTTTCCATAATTGATTATCAACAAGAAAAGAGTAAAACACATCTGAGCCAATATAAAATGAATCATGAGGTTCAAGGAGGCCTTTCCATGTTTTAGAGGCTTGGATTAGAATTTTTCGCGCTAGAAGCATTCCGATGGCTTTACCGCCGATAAAGCCCGAGCCGATCAAGCGTGACTTTGTGGACAAGATATCCTGAAGAGAAAAATGTTCATAGATTAGTTCAAGAATTCTCTCGTCACGGGTTAGAAATATCCTTGCTAGTTGCTGAATGCGCTCTTTCACTTGAGCTGAAGTTGAAGAGGAGGAAGAAAGGAGTTCGGCAGCCTTTAAAAATAAACGATCCCAGTAATCGAGATCACGCTCAGGATTTTCATCATCCTCTCCGAGCTGAGAATAGAGAGCAGCCACATCTCCACTGCTGGTTATGGGTGCAAATTGACTTTCATGGATAGAATGGGGAAGGAATAGGGTTGGAGTATAGCGATTCCAAACTTTTAATGGGTGAATGTAGGTCGTGGCATCGACTTGGAAAACATCGAACAAGACCTGAGTCGTATCACGAATCACAGCCGTGGTATGGAAGGAATTGTGGTTTTTGAAGGTCGCGAAATAAGCGATGGTATTCAACTCATAGAGATAAGGACAGGTTACCTTAAAGAAATTTCCGATCATCGAATCGGTGGCCCAACGATCTAAAAGCTCAGATAAACAGTCGAAAATATAGAAAACATCTCGTCCTTCACGCGTAATTTTTTCATGAATTTGGGCACAAAACTCTTCAAATCCGTTCTCAGCATTGACCGGAAAAATCTCAACTTCATTGGTATTCTTAATAAGTGGATCGTGTCGAGTAAAATTGATATAGATAATCTTTCTGGGTGGATCTGAATTCTTTTCAATAAAAGCATTGACGAATCTCTGATATACTTCAATCTCCCTAACCTGAAAAACGACATTATCTCCCATCCTCAGATGCTGGATCACGTCATCCAATCTAGCAAAGCCAGTGCTCACTATTTGGGGGTTTTCCATAGTCAGATACCTCCTCGTAATTAATGGAAGGACTTCCTAATAGGAGAGATAGAAAACTGGTTAGCGCCTAGCGCTGGCCATGACCAGAAGTATACAACTGTAAAATTATACTTTCTGCTCTGGAAATAGCCCAGTTGAATTCATCAGTTGTGCCGCTTAGCGTTATCGGAGTTTCAAAAAATAAATCAAAAACGGCGCTATAGAAAGACTCGTTCGTTTTCGAGTAATTTCCAAAGCGCCGTTGCTTTCTTATAATCGCTAAAGTGCGAGGTTTATATTGATTATAGTTATAATGTATCGCAAGAATAACCTCCAATGCAATAGATATTCAAAAAAATTAGGCAAACAGAAATTTAATCAGGTAGTCCAAAAAGTCTAAGGCGAGCATTACGACCATAACAACCATTACGATCAGATACCCGCTTGCTATATCAAGGTCTTAGATCAGGAGATCAAACAATTCCTGGTTCTCGTTGATAACCGTATATTGAATTCCCTTTTTGTCCATAAGGTCTTATGAAGCTTCTTTTCTATGACAAGAACTCTTACGTTTTCGGTTATAACGGAGATGTTTTTAAAAAATTAGTTGAGTATTGGATATCTCTGGTTACTGACTTTGACGGAGACCTAATAAAAAAACCCTATAGGGTTGACTTTTATTATTTGTCTACTCTATAGGGTAAATATTAAATTTAATAGAGTTTTTTACTTAAAATCGTGCAGTTCCTTAACTAGTAAACCATTACTTATCCGCCACGGTCTGACTCATAGGGTAATGTTATGGTATTCAGAGTTTGAGAAGGTTCAGTAACCTGACCTGTAGGCTCCAAGATCACTTTATACACGTACTCTGATGTCATCGCGGCCAGACAGCCTCCATATGAAACATTAAACTCAATTTTATCGCCTACTGAATAATTACTTTTAGCTTCAGTAACATCTAATATCAGATGGTCACTACTGGCACCTAAAATCACGATAGATTTATCATAAGGTATAATGTTTTTTGGATCTATGTCTTGCTTACCTATGGCACAAATAGCTCTTTTTCTAATACCATTATCTTCAAAAACGAGCTTATTTCCGAATGAATCTAATCCAATTTCACCAATCGGTAAAGAAGGCTTATTCTTTATTTCAATTACCTCAACTATTAATTTGAACGAATCATAATAGAGGCCGTCAATAGGGTCATCATTTAAGCCGATTCCTAGTGAGATCGAAGCACCAAGTCTAAGTTGATTAACTTCCAAAGGCAGAAGATCATCTTTAAACAAGCTCTACTAGCGCCTTAGCTATTTTTTCATTGCCACAAAACACCTTAGTTACTCCAGTCGCAGTTATTCCCTTTTTTTTACATTCGTCAACCAGTTTAGAAGCATTCAATCTAATCTTATTAACATCTACTTCTATTCTTGGATATGTCATTTACTGATAATCGTTTTGGCAACTGTTATTGGCTCATTTTCTGGCTTAAGCTTTTCCATGGTGAAACCAGTGTAACCATAGATGACTGATATAACAGGTGATAATAAATTCAAGAAGGCATAAGGAATATAGGCAAACGGACTAACGCCTAAAGTGGCGAACATGAACGCACCACATGAATTCCAGGGAATTAAAGGTGATGTCATTGTTCCAGCGTCCTCTATTATCCGAGAGAGGTTTTTAGGATGTAGGTTTTTCGCCTTAAACGCAGGAGAATACATCTTACCTGTAAGAACAATAGACAAGTACTGGTCAGCTGCCAGCAAGTTTACAGCAATAGCAGTTAAGACGGTGCTTAGTACCAGCGAACCGGTTGACTTAGCAAATGTCAATATTTTTTCAACAATAGCTTCCAGCATTCCCGTTTTTTCCATGATCCCGCCCAAGGTTAAGGCAATCATGACTAAAGAAATTGTCCACAGCATTGAGTCGAGACCGCCTCTGGAAAGTAACTCGTCTACAAACTCTACGCCTGTTTCAGCAGCAAAACCATAATGTAAAGTTTCAACTATACTTGCCAAGCTTGCCCCTTGGAATATAACTGCAAAAATACAACCAAATACTATTCCGCCAATTAGCCCAGGAATTGCAGGAATTTTGAAATAAACCATTAAAATTACTAATAGAGCAGGAAGTAATAGAATAGGGTGAATATAAAAGGAGTCATTTAAGGTAGCAAGAACCGTGCTAATGTTGTCAGTAGCTGCTGTGCCTGAAGCGTACTTGACTCCTAAAATTGCATATAAGATTAAGGCAATTATCCACCCAGGCAAAGTAGTATAGACCATATGACGAATATGGTCGAATAAGTCAGTACCGGTAACAGCGGGAGCCATGTTAGTAGTATCTGATAGAGGTGACATCTTATCGCCAAAATAGGCGCCTGATACAACGGCACCAGCTACCATTGGCAGAGGAATCCCCATTGCTTGTCCAATCCCGATTGCAGCCACGCCTATGGTACCAGCTGTAGACCAGGAGCTGCCGATAGCCAAGGAAGTGAGACTGGCTATCATACAGACTGCAACTAAAAATATTGAAGGTTTTAGAATTAAAAGACCGTAATATATCATTGAGGGTACTACCCCGCCAATAATCCATGAACCTATAACCATTCCAATAATCATTAAAATGATCATTGCTTTTAAACCAGAAGTAATTCCCGTAGTTATGCCCTCTTCGATCTCATTCCATTTCTTCCCTGTTCTTAGTCCCATTAGCCCTGCAAAAACGGCAGACAGCACCAGGGGAATCTGTGGATCACCTTCCAGAACCTTAATAGTGTACAGCAATGATGACATTAGAACGATTACTACAAGAATAGCCTCCCAAAAATATGGTTTTCGCCTTTCCTTAGCCAAAACAATTCCCCCAATTATTTTTTATTTATTGCGAAAAGTTTAATTTTTATAATTTTCGCAAAGTTCACTATTGAAAAATCATTACTTATTATATAAAATTACTTGCATTATTAAAAAATAAATCAACTGAGCTGATAATCCCAGATTCAGCCAGGATTTCCATGGCTAGGTTTTCGATGTTGTGGAGAAACGTTCATATGTCATCCTTTCTTTACTTATTGAATGCTTTGAATGAAAGATTAATTTCCTATTCTACATTCTAATTTCTGAATAATGCAAAAGTTATGCCAGAAGCATAAGGCCGTTTAATGATTCTACCAATATTGTATCAATTCATCGTTAAATAGCGTTACTGAATGGGCAAACTCAGCAAGTCCTTGGGTGATTATTAAGTAAAAAGAAAATCGACAAGAAGGAAAACCATTTTCTCTCCCGAATATTCCAGTATGATATGCAAAAAAATTTGCAGATGGAGAAATAATATGAATGAAGTCAGCCTAGCGATAATTTTAGACCAACTAGATGAAGGAGTGCATGTTGTCGACCTTCAGGGAAACACCATATACTATAATAAGGCCATAGGGCGCATGGAAGGTTTAGCGCCAAAGGATGTTTTAGGGCAAAGTTTATTACGGTATTTTCCTTCCTTGTCCAAGGAAACCAGTACACTTTGGCAAGTTTTACAGACCCGTAAACCCTTAGTACAAGTTAGTCAGACGTATCTCAGTCCTCGTGGAGAGAAGATAACGAGTGTAAATAATACATTCCCGTTATATATAGAAGGAGAGTTTGTGGGAGCGTTTGAGGTGTCTAAGGACTTAAGCCGGGTGGTCCGCTTAACGGAGCAAGTGGTTCAGCTCCAGAGTGAACTCCACCCACCCTTACCCAATAAGGCTAGCAAGGGATCACTTTTCTATACTTTTAATGATATTATGACTCAGAGCGAAGCCATGCTCGAATTATTGAAAAAGGCGAAACGAGCGGCGAATACTGGAGTGAGTGTATTAATTACGGGAGAAACAGGGACTGGCAAAGAAATGGTTGCCCAGAGTATTCATACCTATGGTTCACGTGCTCGTGGACCGTTTATTGCTCAGAACTGTGCCGCATTGCCAGAGAGCTTACTAGAAGGGATTTTATTCGGTACGGTACGAGGAAGCTTTACTGGGGCCATGGATCGTCCAGGCCTGTTCGAACAGGCTCAGGGAGGGACCATTTTATTAGATGAGATTGATTCTATGGGGCTAAACCTACAGGCAAAATTACTGCGGGTTTTACAAGAAGGAAGAGTTCGTCGCTTGGGGGACGTGCGGGAAAAAGTAATTGATGTTCGAATTTTGGCAACCACAAATCAGCCCACTGAAGAGAGCATACTTCAAGGTCGAATTCGGCCAGACCTCTATTATCGGATTAATGTTTTGGAAATCGCTCTCCCTCCCTTGAGGGAACGTCAGGAAGATATCGAACTTTTAGCTCATCATTTTCTAAAGCAAATGGCAAATAAACATCAGCGAAGCATTCCAACGATTAATTCTGATGTTCTTCTCACCCTGAAAAAGCATGACTGGCCTGGTAATGTGAGAGAGCTTGCACATATTGTCGAAGGGGGGCTGGTAACATCAGATCAGGTATTTAGTATTAACGAGTTGCCGAATTATTTGCAAACGAAAGCTCCAACTCAAAAGCAGCAGAGAGACTTGGAGGAACTAGCGGCCTTGCCCCTTCAGGAAAGTCTTCATCTATTAGAAGTGAGCTTGATTCGGGCGGCTTTGGGTAAGACCCAAGGGAATTTAACCCAAGCTGCTAAACAATTAGGGATTTCACGCCAATTACTTCAATATAAGTTACGAAATTTGAAACAGTAAGGATGTTTAATAAAAGCAAGATATTTTGCAGGAGGGCAAAATATCTTGCTTTTTTAACATGTTTATCAATGAAAAAGTGGTTGTTCTTGAGATAAGGCACAATAATTATTCATGGATAGCAGGGCTGGTTTATGGCATAACTTTTGCATTAATAAGAACAATGTAAGAAATTTGCAACAACTTTGGCTGATAAAGGTGAGGAGGGTTCAATATGTCTGAAATACGTGTGATTCAATGGGGTTTGGGTGCCATGGGGAGTGGAATGGCTCGCTTAATGGAGTCTAAAACTGGGCTCAAGATCGTCGGTGCCTATGATCAAGATCCACAGAAGATTGGGCGGGATTTGGGAGATTTTTTAGGGGGAGCAGAGAATGGCGTTAGGATTCAACAGCCACCCAATGTGGGAGAGATGAGTTTAGAAAAAGCAGATCTTGTCGTCCTGGCAACATCCTCCTTTACGAAGGATGTTGCTCCCCAAATTGAGATAGCCCTCAAACATTCCTTAAATGTGATTAGCATTGCGGAGGAAATGGCTTACCCATGGGCCCAAGAACCTGAGCTAGCGAAACATATTGATAGTTTGGCGAAAGAGTATGGGGTAAGCGTCCTAGGAACGGGGATTAATCCGGGATTTGTTCTGGATACTTTAATATTAGCCATGACGGGACCCTGTCTAGAGGTTGATCATATTAAAGCTACTCGAATTAATGATCTTTCTCCATTTGGTCCTACGGTTATGCAGACTCAGGGCGTGGGAGTGAGCGTTGAAGCGTTTGAAGCGGGGTTGCAAAGCGGAGAGATTGTCGGACATGTTGGGTTTAAGGAATCAATTCATCTCTTAGCAAAAACACTGGGCTGGAAATTGGATAGAATTGAAGAAACTCGATTTCCGATTATTTCAAAGGTGTACAGGGAAACTGAGCATGTGAAAGTTGAACCTGGTCATGTGGCGGGGTGCAAACATTCTGCGATAGGGTATGTTGATGGAGTTCCTAAGATCGAATTAATTCATCCACAGCAGGTTTTGCCTCAGCTGGAAGGGATTGAGACGGGAGATTATATCGACATCAGCGGACAGCCGGATATTCATTTAGTGCTTAAACCGGAAATCCCGGGCGGTCTTGGAACCATGGCGATGGCAGTGAACATGATTCCCCAAGTTTTAGCGGCTCGCCCAGGACTTTTAAGCATGGCGGAATTACCAGTTCCAGCCGCTCTGATGGGAGACGTTAGGGCGCTTCTGACCTGGCGAAAGGGGGAGTAAACAAATGAGTTCAGATTATAAAAGCACCCTAGAAGAGCACGGAGTGAGTGGAGACTGGGTCGAAATTTGGAACGTGATTATGGAACCGGGAAAACGGGCTCCTCAAGTTCCAGAGGATACACAAAAGGTTCCCTTAGAGATGCGTTTGCGGGGCTTTCTCGTCAATGAGCAAGCAAAACTTGGCGAGATGGTCTCTGTTCGCACTCGTATTGGGCGAGTGGTGGACGGGAAATTGGTCTCGCTTCATCCCCGGTATAACCATTCGTTCGGAGAACCGCAAAAGGTGCTTTTAGATATTGGGCAAGAACTACGGACCTTTCTGAAGAAAGGGAGGGTTGGAGATGAGTAAACCGTTGGACCAGTCTTATGAGGCAGTTATAGCTCGTAAGGGAGAGATCATGCGAAAGGCCATCGGGATTGATTATGCCGTTTTTGAATATGGCAAGTTAGGTTTTGATTATGAAGGAATGATGGGCTCGGTGGCTTACTCTTTGGAGGAAACAAGCCGCATTCAACGAGCAACAGGGGTAGGGAACACGCCTCTGTTAGAGCTTCGCCAGCTTACAAACTTGGCTCGTCGAGTCGCTCCTCAGGGGAAAGGCGCGAGAATTTTCGTCAAAGATGAAGCTGCTAATCCTTCGGGTAGTTTTAAAGCACGCAGAGCTGCTTTATCAGTTTATGAAGCGAAAAAACGTGGGTATGCTGGTGTGATCGCAGCTACTTCCGGAAACTATGGTGCTGCGGTTGCTTCCCAAGCAGCGATGCTTGGAATTCCTTGTTTAATTGTTCAGGAAGCTTTTGATTCCCGAGGACAGGGACAACCGGAAATCATTGAAAAGAGTCGGGCGTGTGAGGCTTATGGGGCAGAGGTTCTTCAGCTGTCGGTTGGACCGGAGCTTTTTTATATTTTTTTGCAATTGTTAGAAGAAACCGGGTTTTTCAATGCTTCTCTCTATACACCGTTTGGGATTGCGGGCGTGGAAACCTTAGGATATGAAATGGTGGAGCAAACCCGTCAGTTAACTGGTAAAGATCCAGATGCTGTGGTCATCACCCATGCTGGTGGAGGGAATGTCACGGGTACGGCGCGAGGGTTAAAGAAAGCTGCTTGTTCGGCCCAGATCATCGGGGCGAGTATTGACCTTAAAGGGTTGCATATGGCTAGTGATCAGGATTTTAACCGCAAATCGTTTACGACAGGGCATACTGGGTTTGGCATCCCCTTTGCTGTCTGGCCAGATCGTTCGGATGTTCCCCGCAATGCTGCTCGGCCGTTGCGCTATTTAGATCGCTATATCACTGTGACCCAGGGGGAAGCATTCTATATTACGGAAGCCCTGGCTCAGCTGGAAGGCTTGGAACGTGGCCCAGCTGGAAATACGTCATTAGCGGCTGCTTTTGCATTGGCACAGGAAATGAGAGAGGATCAAGTCATTGTCGTTCAGGAGACTGAGTATACCGGTGCTGGTAAACATCCTCAAGCTCAGTTGACGTTTGCTAAAGAAAATGGAATTGAAGTGCGGCGTGGGGATCCGAGAGAGAGCATTCCTGGGAAAAGTATTATTATACCAACCCATCCAGCCCAAATTCAGATAAAAGATATTGAGCTGGATCATATACGACTTAGCTACTTGAAAAATGTGATGGGCGAAATACCGTATTCTAGCCTACTAGAGAAGGACCGGGAATACTTGGAGGCTGAAACGCGCTGGGGTCAAACACGAATCAGGGAAGCCTTAAATGTTTAAGAAGGAGAGTTAAGCAATGGGTATACAACGAAAGGACGACTACGAAGCACGGCGTGGACATCTCGCGGAACTCAGTGAAATAGAATTAGAAGAACGTTTTTGGCAGTTAGCCAATCAAGTCGTAGATCCTTTGCTGGAATTAGCCCGCACCCATACGACCCCCTCTATTGAGCGCTCTGTGCTCTTGAGGATGGGCTTGAATAGCCTTACGGCTAAGGCGATCGTGGAAAAGGCCTTACTGAACGGAGTGCTTGAACATGGAGCAGGTCATTGTGTCTGGCGTTATGCGGAAATATTTGGCTTAGAGATCCCTCAAGCTGTTGAAAGGTTAGCTCGTGGAGAAGGCTGGAAGGAAATCAAAGTGCTTTTTGGAGAGGGGAAAGATAATGCCTGATTATATTCTTGATCCGCACATTAGAATGAATATTGAGAAAATCATGGAGAATCTGGAAGACTATCGACCGAGACGGAGGGGATGGACTTGGCGTAAATTGATACCTCATCAGGAGTTAGGACCCTTTACGTATTCTCAGACCTCCGAAGGTTTAAAAGCCAGCCAGCCTCTTCCAGCCGCGGGTTTCTTTGGTGGAATTGATCCTCAACCAGAATGCACATTGACTTCGGAGATTGCTTCTGGGCGATTTGAAGATGATTTAAGACGAATGAGGATGGCAGCTTATCATGGTGCCGATCACATTATGGTCATTCGAACCGCTGGGCAAAGCCATTATGATGGCTTGCTTGAAGGAACGCCGGAAGGGATTGGGGGGGTTCCGATTAGCCGGAAACAACTGCGGGCAACACGTAAAGCGTTGGATATGATTGAGGATGAAGTGGGTCGGGAGATTAATTTGCATTCTTATGTTAGTGGTGTGGCTGGGCCAGAGGTCGCCGTTCTTCTAGCGGAAGAAGGGGTCAACGGGGCACACCAAGACCCTCAATATAACGTGCTATATCGCAATATCAATGCTGTTCGCTCCTTTGTCGATGCCGCTGAAGCAAAAAAAGTCATGAATTGGGCTGAAATTGCTCAGATTGACGGAGCTCATAATGCGAATGCCACTGCCCGCGAAGCTTGGAAGGTCATGCCGGAACTCCTAGTTCAACACGCTATAAACAGTGCCTATTCTGTCAAAGTTGGGATGCCCAAAGATCGTATTTGCCTTTCGACTGTACCCCCAACGGCACCTCCAGCTCCGGCACTCCGTTTGGATTTGCCCTATGCCGTGGCTTTGCGAGAATTGTTTGTTGAGTATCGAATGCGGGCACAGATGAATACAAAATACATGGAGTCAGATACACGGGAAGTGACAGTCACTCATACCCTAAATGTTTTGCTTTCTCGCCTCACTTCTGCAGATATCCAAAGTACCATCACTCCAGATGAGGGTCGCAATGTTCCTTGGAACTATAACACGATAAATGGCGTAAACACGGCTAAGCAGGCCTTGGTGGGGTTGGACGGTTTGCAAGAGATGGTCGAGATTAAACGGGAAGGGATCTTGGGAGATCGTGTGCGCGAACTGAAAGAACGGGCCGTTTTGTTTTTAGAAGAAATCCTTGAGACAGGCGGTTATTTCGAAGCGGTTCAACAAGGGTTCTTCGTGGATTCAGGGCTTTATCCAGAACGGAATGGTGACGGTATTTCTAGGGATATCAAAGGTGGAGTGGGGGCAGAGGTTTTGCTCCGAGCCCATGATTATTTTGCTCCAGTTTGTGGACACTTTGGCAATAATCACAGACCAGTTGAGGTGGAGCGTCCATGTTCGAAGATAGGAGGATGCACTCTTTGCGTCCCAGAAAAAATTCAATGGCTTGATGAGCTTGATGAGGAGGATAATGTCAATAAACGTTTAGAGAAAAGTCGTCCTTACCGTGAAGAAAAGTTAACCCCTGAAGTCCAATGGGCAGGGGATGGAGTTGTGAGTATGACCCTGTTCTTGCCGACAAATATTCGAACAGCTCATTTTGCGGCCTTAGAGATTGCTAAACAAATGGGATGGGAGGAAACAGAGGTTATTCATAAACAAGTCATGCATCCCGCAGAGGGAACTGTTTTAGAGGTCAAAGGTAAACTGAAAATCGCGATTGATCCCTCGACCCTTCAAATGCCAGAAGAAGAGGAACGGCTTAGCGTAGAAGTTATTCGAGAGAAAGTCCAGGCGCGACCGATGCTAGGAGTGGCAGCTACCGTCGGGGAAGATGAACATTCCGTGGGGCTGCGAGAAATCCTGGATATTAAACATGGTGGGATAGAAGGGTTCGGAATGAAGTTTCACTACTTAGGAACATCCGTTCCGATTTCAAAGGTTGTGGATGCTGCACTGGAGACGGGTGCAGAGGTTATTTTAATTAGCACGATTATTTCACATGGAGACATGCATCGTCTCAATATGCAGAAGTTACACGATTTGTGTGTTGAACGTGGAGTTCGCGATCGCTTAATTCTTGTGGGTGGAGGAACACAAGTTACCAATGAATTGGCTAGGGAATGGGGCATGGACGCGGGATTTGGTAGGGGAACCAAAGGGATTGATGTGGCCAGCTTTCTGGTCAAGTATCGGGAGGAGAACTTCCCGCCAAAGTGAGGGATTACATGATAAAAAAGGTTTTGGTGGCTGAAATCGGCAGCACGACAACTGTGGTGAATGCTTTCGGTGATTTGGATACGAATAATCCGCGGCTACTTGGGCAAGGCCTCTCTCCTACGACCGTGCTTGATGGGGATGTGGGGATTGGGTTGAGGCGGGCTGTGGCTGATCTTGAGAAAATGATCGGACCCGTGGGTTTACTTAGCGACATTCCTTTTTACGCAACGAGCTCGGCAGCTGGAGGACTGAAAATGACGGTTCATGGTCTCGTTCCAGATATGACGGCTCGTGCTGCACGGGAGGCTGCCTTAGGAGCGGGGGCGGTGGTCCGCTATCAAACTGCAGGAGAACTAGTTGAGGAAGATTGGGAAGAAATTCTTCGCATTCGTCCTAATATCATGCTCTTGGCAGGTGGGGTGGATCATGGAGATCGGCGCGTTGTCCTCGAAAACGCTAAGAAACTAGCGGCCTGGTTTAGTCAAGTCTCATGGCGAATTCCTATCATTTATGCAGGAAATGTCACTGCTACAGCGGGTGTGCAAAAGGCTCTTGCTCAAGCAAATATCGACGTTAGAGCTGTACCCAATGTTTATCCTGAGATTGACCAACTGAACATTGAACCGACTAGGCACGCCATTCAGGAAGTCTTTGAACAACACATCACGGAGGCTCCGGGGATGCAAGGAATTCGGGATATCGTCAATGGCAGGATCATGCCAACGCCTGGTGCAGTGATGCAGGCGGCTCAACTGATTTACGATGAAGTGGGAGACGTTTTGGTGTTTGATGTCGGGGGAGCAACGACGGATGTCCATTCGATAACTTTGGGGGCTGAGGAAAATCAAAAATTAGCACTTGGACCAGAGCCTTTAGCAAAGCGAACGGTTGAAGGAGATCTTGGTGTCTATATCAACGCTAATATCTTAGTGGAACTCATGGGTAAAGAAAAAATATTGAAGCATCATGGTCAGGATTGGTTTAAATATTTGAAACCTGTGCCTGAAACTCCAGAAGAGATGGCCTTAAGTGCGGAGTTGACCACTGAGGCGTTAAGAATCGCTCTGTTGCGGCATAGTGGTCGGTATCGCCACTACTATGGGACGAGCGGTAGGGTTACGCGCGTCGATGGACGTGACCTCACTCGGATCCGCTGGATTGTAGGAACAGGTGGGGCGCTTACACGGCTACCAGATGGTCTGGAAATGATGAGGAGCAGCCTTCAACAGGCTGGAGATGCTTTGCTGCCAAAGCCGGGGGTGGCGTTGATGCTGGACACCGACTATATTATGGCGTCCCTAGGAGTATTAGCGACAACGTTTCACCAAGGTGTTTGGCACCTTTTACGCCAATCACTTGGAGTAGAAAATTAGAGGGAGAGGATAGGCGTGAGTCTGCCCGAAATAGTTATTGACCTTGCTAAAATCACCAAGAATGTGGAAGTCATAAAGCGGATAGCCGCACCCTATCAAGTGGATGTGGTTGGCGTAACCAAGGTTTTTTCGGGTGAACCTAAAATTGCTGCAGCTATGTTGGCTGGAGGAATACGGATGTTAGCAGATTCTCGGCTAGAAAATCTTGCGCGCTTAAAACGGGCCTTTCCGGAGACTCCTTTGATGCTTTTGCGTCCGCCAGGGCTTTCTCAGGTAGATGAGACTGTGGCTTTGGCAGAGGTTAGTTTAAACTCAAATTGGGATGTCTTGCTGGCGCTTTCTCGAACAGCCTTAAAACGCCAAGAATCGCATCGGGTGATTCTGATGGTGGATATGGGGGATTTGCGAGAAGGGATTTGGCCTAAAGAATTACCCCAATTGGTTGCCCAAGTCCTTCCCCTGAAGGGTTTAATACTGGAGGGATTGGGCGTAAATTTAGCCTGCTATGGTGGAGTGATCCCTACGTCCGAGAATTTAGGACACCTTGTTGAGCTGGCTGCAGTGATGGAGAGAGAATTTAGAATTTCTCTACCTGTTATTTCTGGAGGGAATTCTGCGACGTTAGCTCTTCTTCAGAAGGGCGACGTACCGCCGCGAGTTAATCAATTGCGCATCGGCGAAGGAATTGTACTAGGGTGCGAGACGGTTAACCGAAATCGTCTACCAGGTGCATTTTCTGATGCTTTTATTTTAAAAGCTGAGATTTTGGAAAGTTATGATAAGCCAACCATTCCCATAGGCTCAATTGGGCAGGACGCTTTTGGAGAAATACCGAAGTTTCTTGATGAAGGGTGGCGAAAACGGGGAATAATAGCTTTAGGACGACAGGATGTTCCAACTGAGGGCTTAGAATTACGGGATGCACGACTTAAAATATTTGGGGCGAGTTCGGATCATTTAATTGTGGATCTCACAGAAGCTCCGGACCTAACGGTAGGTTCAGTGTTAGAATTTAATTTGAGCTATGGGGGATTGCTGGGGGCTATGACTTCTCCGTTTGTTCATAAGCGTTATATAAATTAAACTGATCAAGAAAATTGAGCAGGGGGAATCTTAGTGAAAAAAGCGGTCATTCGAGTTATTGGAGTACCCATTGACCTTGGAGCAGACCGGCGTGGAGTGGATATGGGACCAAGTGCTATTCGCTATGCTGGGTTAAACGCTAGATTAGAGCGGTTGGGCTGGGATGTTGAGGATGTTGGCAATATAGAGGTTCCGATCCCAGAAACACGCGAGATTAAGAATAAGCGGCTGAAGTATTTAGACGAAATTGTCAAGATTAACGAGCAACTGCATCTCAGGGTAGAGGAGGCCATCAAAGAAGGGGTTGTTCCCTTGCTCCTTGGAGGGGATCATAGTTTATCGATTGGTTCTCTGGCAGGACTGGCTTCAAGTGGGCGGCGTTTTGGCTTGATTTGGTTTGATACGCACGGGGATTATAATTCCCTTGAGACAACGAGCAGTGGCAATATTCACGGAATGCCATTGGCTGTGGCCAACGGAATCGGAGCGAAGGAATTAACTTCGATTGGGGGGGAACAGAAAAAAATAAGAGAAGAAAACACGGTAATTATTGGGGCGCGTGATTTGGACCCCCAAGAGCAGGAAATGCTTCACCGCTCCAAGATTACAGTATTTACGATAAATGATATTGACCAAAGAGGAATGAAGGCTGTTATCAATGAAGGTATTCGTTTGGCCTCTCTGGGAACGGATGGAATTCATGTTAGTTTTGATTTAGATGTCCTTGATCCAGTAGAAGCACCAGGCGTGGGTACGCCAGTTGCTGGAGGAATAACCTATCGCGAAGCACATTTGGCGATGGAGCTTATAGCGGATTCGGGCCTGCTCATGAGTATGGATATGGTAGAAGTAAATCCCATTTTAGATTACCAGAATAAGACGGCGGAGCTCGCAGTAGGGTTGATTTGTTCAGCCTTTGGGAAACGTATTTATTAGCAAGAAATCCTTGTTCCGGGATGAGTTTAACTGGTAAGACATGATGCTATAGTTCATGTCCCTCAACCTTTTGAGGTATAATTAAAGGAAGTACAAGTTGATAAGGAGTTTTTTCCGTGCAGTTAGCAATCAAGGCGGTGGGAGAAGGGGCTAAGGCCTTATCGTTTCTTCTCGCTAAGAATCCCCAAAATCTATATGACAGGGCTGAAAAAGGGTATCGTGTTCGTCTAACCTATACGGTTTTCACAGAAACAGAAGTGGAAGTAATCTTGTTTGTTACTCCTGATCCGATTGAACTGGTAAAAAATAGTCCGGATTCCTTTAAGATTACGCAGTATATCAACGACCGAGAATTTGTCGCTAGCAGTTTGTTCTGCTCCTATGCCCGTTCAGCTTTAGGGACGGCTCTTAATGGACGGACTTTAGAGGAGTACCTCCCCTGGGTTACTCATGCCTTCGAACTTAACATAGGTTTCGGGCCAATTGCTTCTGATTTGCCAGATGCTGTCGTCAGGAGGCTTTTCGAACCTTTGGGTTACCAAGTCAATATTGAGCGTGGACAAGCAAACTACATGTTTAAGCTTAAAGATAAAAGTTCTGCCCGGTTTATCAATCTTCATGGTGCAGTCACCCTTCAGAATGCCTTGAAGCATCTTTATGTCCTCATACCAGTACTGGATAATTATAAGCATTACTTCATGGATGAACGAGAAATTGAGAAACTTCAGCGCCATGGGGAAGGGTGGTTGCTAAATCATCCGCTTAATGAAGTGATTGTCAAACGTTCGTTACGGTTTAGGGAACTCATAGATAAAGTGCCACCTGAATTAACGGCCAAGAAAACTGAGGAGTTTGGCTTAGATAATTTATTCGATGATCCTGTGCAACGTTCTGAGAAATCAGTAGAATCATTACAAGAACAAGAACAAGAACAAGAACAAGAACAAGAACAAGAACAAGAACAAGAAACGCTGGAGTTCCGAATAGAGGAGCCTAAACCGCAAGTTAGTTTAAATGAGCAACGTTACCAAACTATCGTCAAGATTATTGAAAATTTATCGTCAAAAGAGACAATCGTTGATTTCGGCGCAGGAGAAGGAAAACTTTCCGTGCGCTTAGGTTTCATTCCTCAAGTCAAGGAAATCCTTGCCGTGGAACCGACTGAAAAGTTACTACTTAGAGCTATGAAGCGTTTTGCACAGGCAAGTCAACAAGAGGGCTTTATTTCTCCCCTTCCGGTCTGGGGTTCCTTCTTTTATTATGATGAGAGGATGCGTAACAAGGACATCATGATTCTAGGAGAGGTGATAGAGCACATAGATGAGTATCGCTTGCCCCGGGTCATGAACACAATCTTTGCAAGTTACCAACCCAAAACGCTTATTATGACTACTCCGAATGTAGAATATAATCAAGTATACGAAATGAACGAAGAAGTTCGCCATAAAGACCATCGATTTGAATGGACTAGGGCTCAATTTACACAGCAGTGCAATACTTGGGCTAATCAATACTCGTATGGCGTTCAATTTGACGGGATCGGGCAGGAAATTGAGGGATTTGGTCATCCCACGCAGATCGGGATTTTCACAAGACAGGTGGGGATAGAACTATGAGTCAACAGATTGCATTTCCTCATGCAGGGATTGTATTGTTGGTAGGGCCGTCGAACAGTGGAAAGTCATCGTTACTTAATTACCTCGTGGAGCAAAGCATATTACTGGGATCAGAAATTGTGAGTTCGGACCAGTTTAGAGTTTTAGTTTCAGATACAGATTTTATTGATTATGGTAAACCCTCAAAGGATGAGCAGGAAGTTCTCTTTGCAAAGTATCAGCAGATTTCAGAAAAGGCCTTTGAATCGATGTTTGCTCTCATCAATATCCGCTGTGCCCTTGGTAAATTAACAGTAGTTGATGCGACCCATCTTTGGCCTGAGGATCGAAAGAAATCTATAGATATCGCCAATAAAAACCACGTCCCAGTCATGGCGATCGTCTTAGACGTGCCGGAAAAGAAACTTTTAGAGCGGGATGCTCAGCGAGAACTGCCAAGAGGACGAGATCGGATCAAAAAGCAGGTGCGTACCTTTAAAAATAACCTACGTTCCCTAAAAACAGAAGGGTTTGCAGTTCTATATAGCTTAAACGATGTTGAGCTCGAACAGTGTACCTTTGTGCGTTTATTTAACCCCATAGTGAAAGAGGTAGGAGCAGGCCTTGATTTTATTGGGGATATTCATGGCTGCTATTCTGAGTATTTGGAACTGCTCGATAAACTCGGTTATTTACAGAATGAAGAAGGGTTGTATGTTCATCCTGAAGGACGAAAACTTGTGTCAGTAGGTGACATTTTGGGGCGAGGACCGCAGAGTATTGAATGTTTGAAATTTTTTATAAATCACGTGGAGAAGGAACTCGCTTACATGGTAGATAGCAATCATGGCTGGAAGATCGCTCGCTGGCTCTCAGGCCGAAACGTTGAGTTGGCTCACGGGGATGAGATTGTCGCAGCAGAATTTGAAAACTTAGAAAAGGGACAGGGAAAAGAAGCCGCAGAACAATTCAAAGAAAAAGTTAAGAATTTTCTCCTCACTGCTCCATCAAATCTCGTGTTTCTTAAACATCGAGTTGGCGTAATTGTCGCAACCCATGCTGGAATTAGAGATAGCTATATTGGAAAACAATCGAAGAGAATTAGTGATTTTTGCCGATATGGTGATACGGATGGAGCGGACGATGCTGGCAAACCGATTCGAAAAGATTGGTTTGTCCACCATCAGTCGGGGGAAATTATCGTTTGGGGGCATGATCCGAGGCCACTGCCCCAAGTCATTAACAACACGATCAATATTGACCAAGGTGTCGTCTTTGGTGGTAGATTGACGGCGTATCGCTATCCGCAAAAGACGTTTGTCTCTGTGGTAGCACATGAGGATTATGCTAACGACCCAGAGAGTTTTTTGCAGAAATGGAAAAAAGAAAGGTTTAGTCCTCCGAACATCCAGAGTTTTCTCAATGGATTCTCTGTCAGCACAGAGGTCTACGGAGACATAAGGATACAGGAAGAATTTGTTAAGTCGTCGATTGAAGAAGTTTCCCATTATACTGTTCCAATCGAAGAACTAGTGTATATTCCGCCAACCATGAGCCCGACCACAGACCCTTCTCCTCAATTGGATTATCTCGAACATCCCAAAGAAGCCTTTGAGTATTACCGAAAACAAGGCATAACGACAATGGTCGTGGAAAAGAAACATATGGGAAGTCGCGCAATTTTACTCCTGTTTAAAGATGCAGATACTGCAGTGAATTATGTTGGAAATCCAACTCTAGGAACAATCTATACAAGGACGGGCAGAGCATTCTTTGATCGGGCTATGACCCAGACAGTTCTGGGGCAACTCAATAATGACTTGAATAGGGCCCAGTATTTTACCAAGAACAAGACGGATTTCGTTTTGCTTGATGCGGAGATTTTACCCTGGAACTTAAAAGCCAAAGAATTAATTAGTGCTCAGTATGCTCATGTTTCAGAAGTGGCGATCATGGATCGTCAAAGGATGTTAGATAAACTGCAGGAAGCTGAGCGAAACGGCTGGGAGGTTAATCCGTGGCTGGAGGAGTTTAAGAGTAAGTTAGAAAGTGCTGAGGTTTTCCGTGCTGTGTTTCAAAAGTACTGTTGGGATACCCAAGGGATTGAGGGGATAAAAATTGCTGCGTTTCATGTTTTGGCCTATAGTAAACGAACGAATTTTGATCAACCCCATCTTTGGCATATGGAACAGGGCAGGGAACTCGTCCAAATATCTGATTTATTCATAGAAACGGAGTATAAAGTCGTTAAAGATGAAGCGTCTGAGAAGGAGGCCATTCGCTGGTGGCAGGAAATCACGGAAGATGGACATGAGGGGTTTGTGGTTAAGCCAGAGACTTATATTGCTCGGAATAATAAAGGACGTTTAATCCAACCCGCGATTAAAGTCCGGGGGAGAAACTATCTGCATATTATTTATGGCATCGACTACTTGCAGTCTAAGAATTTAGCCCGCTTAAAACAACGCAATGTCAGCCGCAAGCAGCGTCATGCTTTAATGGAATTTGCCTTAGGAATTGAAGGGGTCAAGCGTTTTGTTGACAAGGAGCCGGTAGAAAGAGTTCATGAATGTGTTTTGGCAACCTTGGCTTTAGAGGCTGAACCAGTTGACCCAAGGTTATAGAGCGTCATACTACGATCATATTGACTAAGTTACGGAAACACCTTGTTAAGTGAAGTGTCCCCTCCCCAAATTTATACATAATGTACATAATGTACATAATGTACATAATGGTCATACTATGCACAATGTACATCATATGATATATTGGAGGTGAGGAGGGAATGACAATGTTATCTGAACTACAATTTACTGAGGCAAGGAGCCAATTTTCCACTCTTTATGATTCTGTATTTAATTCTTTTAACCCTGCTATTATTAAAAGAAAACAAACAGAACAAGTTGCTTTGCTCAGAGTGGATCTTCTTAAGATGCTATTAAATGATTACAAACTAAACCCTGAAATCATTCATGAAGAGGATAGTTCAATTACGCTTGCTCTAGATTCTCTGGAAATGTACGCAAATAATTCTACAACAGATTTAGCTGCCAAGGATTTGGTTGAAGACCTTAAAATATATGCTCAAGATTATATGGAACGCTCTCAACTTTTCTTTCATGCACCTAACCGCAAATCCCATTTTCCATATGTTTTGAAAATTTTGCTCTGCGACAATGACGAAGAAATTCGCACTCTTTTAGGACTATAATATATGGCACCGAAATTTGGAGACTTAAAACGTTATTGTGATAAAAACGGTTGGGTGATGATTCGCAACACCGATCATTGGTATTATGAAAGAATGCTTAATAATGGGACTGTTCTACGAACAAAAATAAGTCATGCTATTAGTAAAGAAATCCCTAAGAATTTGTGGGATAGAATATTACATAAGCAACTTCAGATAAGCGAAAGAGATTTCTGGAAAGGACTCTAGTAATGGCCTTGAAAAAAAGCCGTGATGACAAGAAAGCGACCACTTAAGAAGCGGGTAACATTATAGAAACAAAAAATTTTAAATAAGGACTTGACACGACGACATTAATCTATTAGAATCAAAACAATCCAAATTAAATTAACACGATGAAGGGAAGTCCCTAGCTTTTAGAGTTTAGAGAACTGACGGTTGGTGCAAGTCAGTCTACAGAGCTGAAGGATTCCATCCTGGAGTGGCCAATGATGAATTGTGACGGGTTCCGCCCGATAGCGCGGACATAAGTTGGCCGATTTTTGGCAACATGGGTGGCAACGCGGGAATAACCTCTCGTCCCTAATTGGGACGAGGGGTTTTTATAATTTTAAGCGTCTGTTTTCCTGTACCCTTAATCGACTAGAACTTGGGTGGCACCGCGGAATTCCCGCCCCAATGCTGGGGTGGGTTTTGTTTTTCCCTGGAAATCCAGTTTATAACATTTTATTAATAATTTATAAAAGAAGGTGTGTTTTATAGAAAAGTACTACTTTATGGAAACAAAATTGGCTTATAGTGTAGTGGTTAAATATTCCAATATAAATTCAAATGCATAAAATAAAGGAGGATTTTCAATGTCAAGAGTTTACAATTTTGCTGCAGGTCCCGCCGTATTACCGGAAGAGGTACTTAGAGAAGCAGCAGCGGAAATGTTAGATTACAACGGAACAGGCATGTCCGTAATGGAGATGAGTCATCGTTCGAAAGCTTTCGAACATATTATTGGTGATGCTGAAAAAGATTTGAGAGATTTAATGATGATTCCAGATAATTACAAGGTTTTGTTCCTTCAAGGTGGGGCATCCCAACAATTTGCCATGATTCCTATGAACTTAATGAAAAATAGAGTAGCCGATCACATTAACACAGGACAATGGGCAAAAAAAGCGATTTCTGAAGGTAAAATCTATGGAAAGATCAATGTCATAGCTTCTTCTGAAGATAAGACGTTTTCCTATATCCCAGATCTCAAGGACCTTAAGATTTCAGACGATGCTGATTATGTCTATATCTGTCATAACAATACCATCTATGGAACGAAATATAATGAATTGCCTGAAACTGGGGAGAAGATCTTAGTCGCTGACATGTCCTCAGATATACTTTCCGAACCTGTAGATGTAACAAATTATGGTCTTATTTTTGCTGGCGTTCAGAAAAACATTGGTCCTGCAGGAGTTGTTGTAGTCATCATTCGTGAAGATTTAATTAGGGAGGATGTCTTACCGGGGACCCCAACGATGCTAAGATATAAGACCCATGCAGATAACAATTCGCTGTATAATACCCCTCCAGCCTATGGCATCTATATTTGCGGTAAAGTATTTAAGTGGGTTCAGAAGCTAGGCGGGCTCGAGGCAATGAAAAGAAGGAATGTGGAAAAAGCCGCTATTTTATATGATTTCCTTGATTCCAGTAAGTTATATCGAGGGACAGTTGTAAAGAAGGATCGTTCTTTAATGAATATCCCTTTTGTCACGGATTCTGATGAATTGGATGCTAAATTTATAAAGGAAGCTAAGGCTGCTGGATTTGAGAACTTAAAGGGACACAGAAGCGTAGGTGGCATGAGAGCAAGTATCTACAATGCGATGCCAAAAGATGGGGTCAAGGCTTTAGTTGAATTCATGAAGAAATTTGAAGAAGATAATCAATAATTTAAGGGGTGGATGTAACCGTGTTTAAAATTAACTGTTTAAATCCCATAGCCAATGTTGGATTAGACCTATTTTCGGATCATTATGAAATGGTTGATCGTTTTAATGATGCAAATGCCGTGCTCGTAAGAAGTTCTAGTGTTCATGATTTGGAGCTACCCCCTTCGTTAGAGGCTATTGCCAGAGCAGGTGCTGGTGTTAACAATATTCCCTTGGATAAGTGTGCCGAAAGTGGAGTGGTAGTCTTTAATACCCCAGGCGCTAATGCCAATGGCGTAAAAGAAATTGTCATTGCTTCATTAATTATTGCTTCACGTGATATTTTTGGCGGAGTTAACTGGGTAAACTCTTGTCAACATGATCCAGAGGTTGCTAAACTCGTAGAAAAAAATAAATCGAAGTTTGCCGGAACAGAAATAAAAGGCAAAAAACTCGGGGTCATAGGACTAGGCGAGATAGGAGTTTTAGTTGCTAATGCCTTGAATAAGCTGGAGATGGAGGTCTACGGATATGATCCTTTCATTTCAGTGGATGCAGCCTGGAAGCTTTCAAAATTCATTAAACCTACTAAATCGTTAGAAGAGATTTATCGAGAATGTGATTTTATTACGGTTCATGTCCCTCTAACCGATACCACGAAGGGAATGTTTAACAAAGAAACATTTGCTATCATGAAGGATGGAGTGAAAATACTCAACTTTTCAAGAGATTCCTTGGTCATTGATGAGGATATGATTGAAGCCTTGAAGTCCGGAAAAGTCAGTCGATATATTACGGATTTTCCAAATCCTAAAGTGTGCGGTATCGAAGGAGTTATTACCATTCCTCATTTAGGTGCTTCGACAAGTGAATCAGAAGATAACTGTGCAGTTATGGCAGTCAAGCAATTAATGGACTACCTTGAAAATGGAAATATCATAAATTCAGTCAATTATCCAAACTGTGACATGGGGGTATGTATTAAAGCTGGTCGGATTGCCATTAATCATAGAAATATCCCGAACATGCTAAGCCAATTCACATCAACTTTCGCCAAAGAAAACATCAATATTCCGGACATGATCAATAAAAGCAAAGGACAGTATGCCTATACCGTACTTGATATTGAATCCCCTTCGACCCCTGAATTAGAAAAGAAAATCAGAGAAATTGACGGGGTTTTAAAAGTTAGAATCATTAAATAATCAGTACGAAGGTCAAGAGGACCAGCGAAACAAGGGGACAGGCATCGTGTTTCGCTGGTGGAGAAACAAGGTGCCTGGGTGCCTGTCCCCTTGTTTCACACCACCGTTTCAGAAGAGCTTTATGATGTGGAGGAAAGAGCATTGGCTGTTATTAGACCTTTTAATTCGCTAAGACCTAGAGAAGATGTTGTCAGTAAAGTGGCAGCACTCCCCTATGATGTTTATAATCGTCAAGAAGCTTTAGAAGAAGTATTAAAGCAACCCTTATCCTTTTTAAAAATTGATAGAGCAGAGACACAATTTGATAAGGACTTCAATCCTTATGATACTAAGGTCTATGAGAAAGCCAGAGATAGTCTTCAAGATATGATCAATGACGGTCTATTAATTAAGGAAGGTCAGTGCTGCTACTATGTCTATGAACTGACAATGGACGGCCGTTCCCAGACTGGTTTAGTAGGCTGTGCAGCAATAGACGATTATCTCGGTAATGTGATCAAAAAGCATGAGAAAACAAGAGAAGACAAAGAAATTGATAGAATAAACCATGTCGATATTTGTAATGCTCAAACAGGGCCTATATTTTTAGCGTATCGTTCTCAAAAAATTATCAATCAAGTGGTGGATTCGATAAAGAAGGAAACTCAATTATACGATTTTGTAGCTCCTGATGGAGTTAGACATACAGTATGGAAAGTAGATCAGGAAAGCGACATAGAAACTTTATCTACAGAATTTAAAACCATACAAAGCATCTATATAGCGGATGGCCACCATAGAACAGCTTCAGCGGTAAAGGTTGGCTTAAAAAGAAGAGAGGAAAATCCAGGGTATACTGGAGACGAGGAATACAACTTCTTCCTGTCTGTGCTTTTCCCACATGACCAATTGATGATTTTGGATTATAACCGCGTAGTGAAAGATCTAAATCAGCATAGTAAAGATGAATTTTTGGCTGAAGTATCTAAAGCCTTTTTAGTGGAAGAAATGGGGGCAGAACCCTATAAACCTATAGAAAAATCTACCTTTGGGATGTACGTAGAGGGAGTATGGTATAAGTTAACGGCAAAGGATGAAATCCGTTCAACGAATCCTGTTGACGGGCTCGATGTTGCATTGCTTCAAAATCATATCTTAACTCCAGTTCTCAATATCATCGACATAAGAACAGATAAAAGAATAGACTTTGTCGGTGGAATAAGAGGGCTTAAAGAACTTGAAAAAAGAGCCAACTGTGATATGAAGCTTGCCTTTTCAATGTTTCCGACTTCAATTAATGAATTGTTTGAAGTATCCGATGCAGGTCAATTGATGCCCCCCAAATCGACTTGGTTTGAGCCGAAGCTGAGAAGCGGAATATTTATTCATGAGTTAAGTTAGAGGGAAGACTTAGGTAAACTCGTTCAGCTAAAGCCGGACATCGAGGCTTCAGTTAACGATAGTCTGAAGTGACGAAAGCCACCAGTGATGACTATTTGAGGCTAGAAGAGAAAAAAACCAGACCATGTATAATACTTTAGAAACGGGTTATACTATGTTTTGAGATGAAGTTCATGGCAAATTCAGACTGATTGACAAGTTATAAATACTGCCGTTGGCATTGGTTGCAATCGCTACAGCCTTATTGGCTTGGTCCAAATCCTAAGTAGAACGTGAATTAGTCATCCAAACAGAGCCCAGATTGATGGGCTCTGTTTTTATCAATTTATAATAATAGTTGACAAAATTCCTAGTAGTGTTATAATACAATTAATTAAATTTTTTAAAAGCTAAGACGGAGTAAAGTAGTCTATTTATTACCTTTCAGGGAGGAAGAGTCTCGACTGAAAACTCTTCTATGTGTGATGATAGGTGAAGTTCCCTCCCGAGCTGCCCGGCTGAACGTAATCAAGTAGGCCAGGACGGTTCTTCACCGTTAACAGGAAGGGGGTATCGGATATCAATTCCCGTACCTTTGTCGAGTGGCCTTTTTGGCTTAAGTTGGGTGGTAACGCGAGATATAACTTCTCGTCCCTACATGGGATGAGAAGTTTTTTATTTTTGTTATAGCTAGACTGAGATATTCGACAAATGTGAATTGATAGACTGTACCTTTGTTGAGAGGACCAATTTGGTCAAAATGGGTGGTAACGCGGAAGTCCACGGCTTTCGTCCCTATAAGGGGATGTGCCGTGGACTTTTTTAATTTAAAATAAGGGAGGCAATTACTATGAAAGATTTGAAATTAGCAGGACTGAAGGCGGAACGTAGTTCTATTGAGGTTAAAGGGGTAACTATTGGGGGCAAGGAAATTATTCTCATAGGCGGACCCTGTGCGGTAGAATCAAGTATTCAGATGAGTCAATCGGCTGAGACCGTAAAAAAAGCGGGAGGAAAAATTCTGCGGGGTGGGGTTTTCAAGCCACGTACTTCCCCCTATAGTTTCCAAGGTTTGGGCAGGGAGGGGCTTAATTATTTAGTGCAAGCTGCTAAGGAACAGGATTTACTTTGTGTTACAGAAGTCATCGATGCTCCAAGCCTTGAGTTAGTGGTCGACGAGATTGACATTATTCAAATCGGTGCCCGAAATATGCAGAACTTCGAGCTTCTAAAAATGGCTGGTAAAATCAACAAACCGATAATTCTCAAAAGGGGTTTATCGGCAACGATAGAAGAATGGCTGCTGGCGGCTGAATATATTTTATCTGCTGGCAACCCGCAGGTTATCCTTTGTGAACGGGGAATTCGCACCTATGAACCCAGTACTCGTAACACCTTAGATCTTAGTGCAGTCGGAGTCGCTAAAGAGCTTTCACATCTACCTGTGATTGTCGATCCAAGTCATGCAGCGGGCAGAAGAGATTTGATCGCATCCCTATCTAAGGCCGCTATTGCCTGCGGAGCGGATGGGCTATTGATCGAGATGCACCCTAATCCTGCCGAGGCAGTCAGCGATGGAGCCCAGTCTTTGCACCCTGAACAGTTTATCCAACTTGCTGGGGAACTGGGTGTAGTCGCCGAATCGGTCAAGAGAATCTTCGCCTGTGGTGAGACAAAGGATGAGGAGTCACTTGAATCCTTGCGCAATCAAATTGACGATATTGATCAAACAATCATCGAATGTCTAGCTGCTCGGATGCAAATCGTCAAGAAAGTAGCGGATCAAAAGCGTCTGGATCGGGTGAAGGATACCGCTCGGGAAAGAGAAGTTTTACAGCGCCTTATTAATCTTGGCAATGAATTAGAGCTCCCTTCAGAATTGGTAAAGAAGATCTATCCTGTAATTTTCGAGGTGGCAGTTCAATTCCAAATCAAGCGAAAATTAGTGAAAGAAAAAGACCTGGATCTATCGCTTATTTCTCATTTAGGGAGTAAATAAATTTGGATATATAAAAATCTCTTCCTTAATAAGAGAAAGAGATGATTAATCACACCATCGTGGGAAAAGCAAAGGGGCCGTGGCGAAACTGATATGTTCCCCCCATGGTAGACAGGTTAAATAATAAAACCTACTACCAGGGGAGGAGCATATCAACTTAGTTTCAATACGGTCCCTTTTGGGCTAAATTATTTAGTTAATTCGTAGTTGTGAATTGCTATGACGCCATGCCAACATGTTGACTACTCGTCAAAATAAAATTACAATGTAATTACTAAGTCGGTCGGGTGGCTGACTGACCGAGATATGGGGTGAAATAATGAGTAAAGAAGATACAGAAGGACAACTAACCAGTGCACGACAAAGTATCCTTGATGCAGCAAGTAAATTGATTGCCCAGAAGGGCGTCAAAAATACCAGTCTGGCAGATATCTCAAAAGAAGTTGGCATAAGCAAAGGAACATTATATTACTATTATTCGAATAAGAATGATATTATCTATGACATTGCGGATATTCATCTTAAACAAATAACAGAAGAGCTTTTATCCTGGATAGATAATATTGAACAGAATATCGCGCCAGAGGAAATATTAAAGGTGGTATTCGAAAGAATATCCACTGCAGAAACCAGAGGTAAGCTACATCTTTACCTGATTAGTGATGCAGTAACAAGCAATGAACCTCTTAAGCAACGCTTCCGAGAAAAATATAAGGAGTGGAGAATAACACTGGAAGATGGTTTGAGAAAGGTATTAAAAAATAGAACAGCCGATTATAGCGTATTATCCTATATAATACTAGCAGCACTTGACGGATTTACAATTCAGTGGAGACTTGGTGTGGAAAAAATTCCCATTGACGGCATAGCCGATATCTTTTCGAAGGTTGAATAATTTTTTTAGGGCCTATCGGTCGGTCGGACGACAGATAAGTACATATGAAGGGTTAGGGGGTTGTGAAAAAAGTAATCATTACATATAATTGCCATTAACTTTGAATAGAAAGAGGGGGTTTATAATGTATAAATTGTATTGCAGGATTTATCAAAGTGTTTTTAAATTGGTTTCTTACCTGCTGCCTTGGCGTAAGCCCGAGTTAACTCAAGGAGCAAACAGCTTGAAAAAGCTGCCCAAGCTAATAAAAAGCAAAGGTATTAACAGCGTTTTGATAGTAACTGACAAGATTATTGCCTCACTTGGACTGCTCGATGAATTACTTAAAGGCTTAAGTGTTGAGGGTGTGGACTTTGTTGTGTATGACAGGACTGTTCCGAACCCAACCATTGATAATATTGAGGAAGCATTGCAGATCTACAAAGCAAACAATTGCCAAGGTATTGTTGCTTTTGGTGGCGGGTCGCCGATGGATTGCGCAAAAGGTGTGGGTGCGCGCGTAGCAAGACCTAGAAAGACCATTTCTCAGATGAAGGGCGTTTTTAAAGTTTTGAAAAAGATCCCACCGCTATTTGCCATTCCAACAACCTCTGGTACAGGGAGTGAAACCACAATTGCTGCCGTGATAACCGACAGCAAGACCCATGAAAAGTATGCCATTAATGACACTTCACTCATTCCACATTATGCTGTACTTGACCCGGTGCTTACTATTAATCTGCCGCCGCATATTACTTCGACTACGGGAATTGATGCTTTGACACATGCCGTCGAGGCTTACATTGGCAGAAGTAACACAACACAGACAAAGCAGCTGAGCAGAGAGGCAATAAAGTTAATTTTTGCAAACATCTTTGAGGCATATTCCAACGGTACAAACCTTGTCGCCCGCGCTAATATGCAACAGGCTTCCTATTTGGCAGGACTTGCCTTCACACGGGCCTATGTTGGTTATGTGCATGCCATCGCCCATACCCTAGGCGGATTTTACTCGGCTCCTCATGGACTAGCTAATGCTATCATCTTGCCCTATGTCCTAGAGTATTATGGTGAATCAGTGCACCAATCTTTAGCAGAATTAGCTGATTTGGTTGGTATAAGTGCACCGACCGACACCAAGCAACAAAAGGCAATGAAGTTTATTGAGGCCATAAAACAACTCAATCAAAGTATGGGCATTCCCAAAAAGTTCAAAGGTATTGTGGAGATCGATATTCCACTGATGGTAAAACGTGCTCTGGCAGAAAGCAACCCGCTTTATCCTGTGCCAAAGATTATGTTGAAAGAGGATATGATGAAGATTTATCATGTGATTAAGGAGTAGGTGAATATGGTTGGTTATGCTGGGAAAATCGCTAAGATTAATTTGAGCAGTGGTATAGTAGGAGACTATCTTGTATCCGATCAGGATCGAGAACTGTTTATAGGCGGCAAAACGCTGGCTGCAAAAGTCATTTATGATTCTTTCAAGAGTAAGGTGGAAGCTTTTTCTGAGGAAAACATAATTGTGATCACGACTTCCCCTCTTACCAGTTCAACATCACCCTGTTCCTCCAGATTCAATGTGTCCACAATTTCCCCTTTAACAGGTCTGTTGGTTTCCTCAAATTGTGGTGGAAGCTTTGGGTTGCACCTTAAGCGTGCCGGTTACGATGGACTTGTTATTTGCGGAAAAAGCAAAGAAAAGGTCTATATTGATATTACATCTGAAGATATTACAATCAAAAATGCTGAACATTTATGGGGCAAAAATACAGGTGAGGCTCAAGACCTGTTGGGTGGAAAAGGCAGAGGCAAGTTCGTCATAGGAATTGCTGGTGAAAATATGGTCAGGTATGCTGCTGTGATCAGTGAGGAGCGTGCAGCGGGGCGTGGTGGAGTTGGTGCTGTGTTTGGCTTCAAGAATCTTAAAGGGATTGTTGCCAGCGGAAAAGAGAACATAGAAATTTCCGCTCAGGAAGGTTTCAAAAAGCACAACCAGAATTGGATTAAAAAGCTTAAGTCACATCTACTTACAGGTGAACAGCTGCCAAAGCTTGGAACTGCTGGGCTTGTAAGTATGATGAATTTTCGCAATCAACTGGCGACCAAGAATTATTCAAGGGGTAATTATGACGACTTTGAAGCGATTAATGGTGAAACATTAAAGCAAGATTATACAATAAAAAATAAGGGCTGTGTGACTTGCCCAATACAGTGTGGCAGGGTGGTTAAAGCCTATGGAAAAGAAGTTAAAGGGCCTGAGCTAGAAACTTTGGGCTTGCTTGGCAGCAATCTGCTGAACAATGATCTGCAAAGTATCTTAAACCTCAATCATCTCTGTGACGAGTATGGACTTGATACCATTAGCTTTGGCAGTAGTGTTGGTTTTGCAATGGAGCTCAATGAAAAAGGTTTATGGAAGAATGGTTTAACGTTTGGCGATTGCTCACTTCTAGAGGAATTAGTTAAACAAGTAGCGACTCGTGAAGGAATTGGAGATGTATTGGCGGAAGGAACAAAACGCATTTCAGAAAGATATGGCGGTAGTGACTTTGCCATGAATGTTAAGGGTCTGGAAATTGCTGCTTATGAACCACGTGCAGCTCAGGGAATGGGCTTAGGGTATGCAACGTCAAACAGAGGGGGTTGTCACTTAAACGGAGGTTATCTGGTTGTGCTTGAAGGGCTGGGACTGAACGTGAGTGGAAAGATTGCCAGCGGAAAAGCTGCCTATACCATCTTCTTTCAGGATTTGATGGAGGCCGTATCAGCTGGTGGTACCTGTCTATTTACCACTTATTCATTACTACCAGAGGTGTTGGTGAAAAATCCGAATCAGAGTCTTGTAAGGTTTATTAACAAGGCAATCCCTTCTTTTAGTTGGCTAGTGGGCCTTTTGCATAACCATACAAGTTTAATGAACTTTAACCTTAAGAGTATCCTGCCCCATCCATATTCCATTAAAGCAGTGACAGGCTTTAATGCAACGATTGGAAGCTTTATCAAGACTGGTGAAAGGGGCTATAATCTAGAAAGGATTATCAACCTGAGACAAGGTCTGAAGGGTAGTGATGATACTCTGCCCAAGAGACTTACCAGTGAACTGCAAAGGGCAGAGGATGCTGACAGTCAGGTTAAACTGCAAGGAATGCTTAAGGACTACTACAAAATCAGAGGCTGGGATGACCAGGGTGTGCCAACAAAACGTAGACTGAAGAAGTTAGGTTTGGAAGACTATGGTGTATGATTACTGTTAAGTGTTTTGGGTTGATTAGTGTGGACTGCAGTATAAGGCAGTTGCTTGTAAAAGAAGGAACAGTAAGACAGGTCTTAAATGAGATCAGGCAAAGCTGTCCCAACATCTCAGAACAGGACCTAATAGAAGCAATTATGTTTGTCAATAAACAGCAAATCAGTGGAAATAAGCGTTTTTCTGTGGTGCTCAAAGCGGGTGATGAGTTGGCATTACTCAGTCCTGCAAGCGGGGGTTAAGCTGAGTTATGGGGATGTAGACAAGAAATGGTCAAGACTATATTTAATTGGCTAAAATCAGTTAGGAAATGAGCAAACTGTATCATGATTGGATACAGTTTGCTCATATTTTTAGGCATTTGAGCCTTAGTTGAACCAGTTCACTAGCACTCTAATTCTCAAATATCTGCAGACTCATTTTATACTCAACGAGTAACTCATTAAATTGTTCAGGAGGTGCTCCTTGTTGAATCATCATCTGAGCTTTTTGGAAAAGGTGTTTATGAACATCTTCCCTGCTCCCCAAGAAACTAATCATCTTTTTAAGCCCCGGGTCTTTGGTCATTGTAAAGTGCTTATTGTATAGAATCCGGGCCCGAACCTCTGCTTCCACGTCAGCTTGGAGCATCGCGATGGGGTCTAAGCTTTGATCGACATAACTGATATTCCAAGGGATTCCTTGCGAATTAACGTAAGATAATGGTGGCCCTCCTAACTTGTTAATAGCGACGGCGATCATTTCCATGTGACCCATTTCTTCCGCTGCAATGAGCCCCAATAGATCACGAAGATATCGGTTGCGCAGGTTGGAACGATGATTTAGGTATTGAGACGCCGCGGAATATTCACTGTCCTTGCCACCATAATGCTCCATTAATACTTGGCCAAACACCGGGTCACGGAGTTGAACCTGAACCGGATAAAATAATGGCTTGCTATAACTAAACATAGTTAGCCCTCCTAGATGAAATCTTTCTGACTCCATTATATGATTAAGAAGATCGTTTGGTTATGGTGTGATTCTAATATTACGTGATCCATAAGAATTGCCAAGATTCATTGCTCTGTGGGATAACTTGTTTGGTTTTTGGAATATGGTATACCATGTTTTACTTGCCTTTAGGCTAGCAATGGATTTATAATGGCGTTGAAAGTAGAGGTCATTAAAAGTTTCTATAGGGGGGGAAGGAATGTGGCACATCATTTTTCACCTATTAAGTTCGATGACAAAGGTCATATCCGGGATTCGGTGTTTTCAATTCTCAGAAATGCTATTCTAGACAAAAAGTTAGAACCGGGACAGAGACTTGTGGAACGTATTATTGCAGAACAACTGGGGATTAGCAGGACTCCGGTACGCGAAGCAATTCACAAGCTTGTCTTGGAAAGGTTGGTAACTCATATTCCGCGCAAAGGGGTAGTGGTTTCTGGATTCACCAAGGCAGATATTGTAGAGATTCTGGTGATTAGGACATCATTAGAAGCGCTTATTTGCGGGATTGCAGCTTCGAAAATTAGACCTCGGGAATTAGCCCGTTTGGAAGCGTTATCCATGCAGATTTCAGACGAACATAGAAAAGGAAACCTTAAAAAATCCAACCAATTGAACGATAAATTTCATGAGATAATTTATAGAGCAGCTGAAAGCCCAAGAGTCTACGATTTTCTTAATACCTTGCACGAGTATATAACGAAGTTCACTCAAGTGGCCTATTCTAAACCTGGGCGACCTGAAGAAGTATGGGTGGAACACAGTGCGATCATTGAGGCTCTACGTAGACATGACAGCTCAGAAGCTGAGGCCACCGGCAAAAGACACGCGGAAAATTCGAGCAAAGCTTATTTGGAGATGGCTTTTTGAGAGAATACTTAAAGGTGCATACCTTAGCGGATTTATTTTAGGAGAGTAGTACTCAATCAATTAATCAATCGTTAACGAAAATTTGGTATACAAAAATCACTAATATGGTATACCAAATCTATTGAATTTCTGGACTTAAGGCTTTATACTTACGCTAAGAAAACTAACAGAGACAAGTCTGGAATATTTGATCAAGGGAATTTAATCTGGACAGAGGAAGGAGATGAAATACAATGTTATCACAACTTTGGGATTTGCTAATTGCTTTTGCTAGAGCTAGTAACCTGGGCTTCGGCGGTGGGCCAGCAGTTATTCCTCTCATTAAAATTGAAGTGGTAGAGCGGTATCACTGGATGACGAACGCGGAGTTTACAGATGCACTTGCCGTTGGAAATGCTCTGCCAGGTCCAATTGCTACTAAATTGGCGGGATATGTTGGGTATCAAGAGGCCGGCTGGTTAGGAGCCTTAGCAGCCTTAATAGGAGTGATCCTACCTACCGCGCTGGCTGTCATTTTACTGGCACGGTTTTTAATGAAGTACTCGAATTCTCCAGTCTTAAAAGGAATGCTAAAGGGAGTACGCCCCGTTGTTGTAGTCTTAATAGCTCAAACTGCTTTTGACATGAGTATAGGATCTTTCCCAAATCTAATAACTTGGGGCATAGCTTTGGGGACGGTGGTTTCGTTATATTGGTTGAAGCTACATCCTGCTTTAATTATTGTCTTAGCTATGGCATTTGGGTTAGTAGTTTTTCGTTGAACTATAGTATTATTTAATTGGTGTTAAAAGGGGATGGTTTGCTAATGAAACTCTGGGACCTGTTTATAGGCTTTACCCGTGCTTCAAATCTAGGTTTTGGTGGAGGTCCTTCACTGATTCCCCTTGTGAAAGCAGAAGCTGTTGATCGATATAAGTGGATGGATAACGAAGAGTTTGCGGATTCCCTAGCGATCGGTAACGCCTTACCTGGGCCTATTGCGACAAAAATGGCGGCCTATATCGGTTATAAGGTAGCTGGTTGGCTGGGAGCTTTAGCCGCTGTATTAGGAACAGTCGCTCCAACGGTGATCGTTGTGGTTTTTCTAGGCAGTCTGATTATGAAATATTCTAATTCACCAGAACTTAAGGCTATGCTTCAGGCTGTCCGTCCAGTCGTCGTAGTTCTTGTCGCGGAAACTGCTTATGATATGGGCAAAAAAGCGTTTCCGACCAGTAGTACTTGGGGAATCGCGGTTGTAACCATCGCTTTGCTCTATTTAGCCAATATTCATCCGGCCTTTATTATTGTGACCTCGATGTTGTTCGGTTGGGCTGTGTATGGACGAACTAAAAAGTAGAGGATTAGATGCTTGAACTAGCTAATGTTTGTCCATTATGTATAGCAAATAAGATGAAGGAGTGGACAGTGATGAAAGAATGCATTTTTTGCACTCTGCCAGGGACTAAGATCTTCTTAGAAAATGAGCTAGCCTTGGCATTCTTTGACAAGTATCCTGTCAGCGAGGGGCATGTCTTAATTGTAACCAAGAGACACATTAGTAATATCTTTGAGGCGACCGCAGAGGAGATGGCAAGTATAGGGAATCTTCTCCAGAGAGTAAAGGCGGAACTGGACGAAAAGTATCATCCAGACGGATACAATGTAGGGGCTAATACAGGACCCGCTTCAGGACAGACAATTTTCCACTTGCATGTTCATGTCATCCCCCGTTATCAAGGGGATGCTGGGACTGTGCGGTGGCATACCTAATGATCAATCGAGAAAGACTATTGGCCGAGTTTTTTGAGTTAATCAAAATTGATTCGCCTACTAGAAATGAACGAGAAATCGCAGATGTCCTTAAAAATCGTCTTGAAAGTTTAGGCTTAAGTGTAAGGGAAGATAACACAGGTCAATTGATTAGTGGCAACTGCGGCAATGTTATCGCTTACCTAAAAGGGAACCTTCCGAAGGCTCCGACTATTTTACTATCTGCGCATATGGACACAGTAGACCCTTGTCTAAATATTGAGCCTGTACTACATAATGGAGTGATCACTTCCGCTAAATCGACAATTTTAGGCGCAGACGATAAATCAGGAATAGCTCCCATCTTAGAAGCTATCCGAGTTATCCGAGAAAAGCGTCTTGAGCATGGAGATCTTCAGGTGATTTTTAGTGTTGCTGAAGAAGGGGGACTCAACGGCGCAAAGAATCTAGATAAAACTCTCTTGCAAGCGGATGTTGGATTCATTCTGGACTGTGTCGGCGGACCTGGAGAAATTGTTCTTGCTGCCCCTGGGCAAGATCGTCTCAACGTAACCATTAAAGGCAAGGCATCTCATGCAGGTGCGGCTCCTGAAGAGGGAATCAGCGCTATTGTTGTAGCGGCCAAAGCGATCGCTAGCATGCCAACAGGTAGGATAGATGAAGAAACCACCGCCAATATTGGAACAATCCAAGGTGGCAGGGCCACAAATATTGTCGCTGACTGGGTAGAAATCACGTGTGAATCAAGAAGCCGTGATCTAGGGAAACTAGAAAGTCAGACTGATCAAATGTGCGGAGCGTTTCGGCGTTGTGCCGAGGAAATGGGCGCGGTTGCCGAGATTGAGGTAGTTAGGTTATACGATCCATTTACACTTAGGGAGGAAGCTCAAGTAGCAGTCATTGCCAGCCAAGCTGCTAAAAACGCGGGATTAAAGGTAACCTTTGGTCCAACTGGCGGGGGAAGCGATGCTAATTATTATAATCTCTACGGTGTACCGTGTGTTGTATTGGGAACCGGTATGCAAAAGCCCCATACAACGGAGGAAAGTATCGCAGAAGAAGATCTTTACAGGACAGCGACGTTAGTTGTGGAGATAATTAAAGCTGTAGCGAAGGTTGAAAAATGCTAAATAGTTAAGATTTAATCGTATAGAAGGATTATCCAAAGGATAGGCCTTCTATTTTTATGTAGAATTACGAGAGGTTCAGGTAGTAGAGAAAAATTCGAGTAGTAGATAGCTGTGTTTTGATAATTAGGGATTGGTAAAAGGAAATATCAGAGGTTTGTCGAAATAATAAGAAATCATTGGGATTATGGCTGCTTATCAGCATACTTCAGAAGCTTGATTAAGTAACGAGAGCATAAGCGAGAAAGTAATTAAGACTGGATAGCTAAGAAAATGAATGAGATAGATGGAAATTATTAGTCTGACCTACAGAATGGGGGAAAATTTAATTGATAAATATTCTTGTAGTGGATGATGAAAGACTTAATCTTAAGGTCGCTGAAGCTTACTTACAAAGAATGTCAAGTGACTATGAGGTATTTTTATGCCAAAACCCATTGGAAGTGGAGAAACTTGTTGTAGAGCATGATATCGATATTGTTCTTTTGGACATTATCATGCCTATAATGAATGGAACTGAGGTCATAGAACAACTAAGGAAGAATTATAGGTTAAATGATGTTCAAATCATTATCCTTACATCTTTAAGCGATGCAGAAACTTTCAAAATCTGCTTTGATAGGGGAGCAGATGATTATCTTAAAAAACCGATCGATGTGACTGAACTGCAGGCAAGGTTGAAAGCGGCTGTAAATACCCGTAACAATGCTAAGATTCTTCAGAAAATGTACCAACGGTTGAGGGACCAAAATTCTGAATTAAAGCAATTAAATAAAGTTATCAAAGAAGCACAGTTTCAAATGATTCAAAAGGAAAAGCTGGCATCCATAGGAGAGCTTGCTGCTGGAGTAGCCCATGAGATTAATAATCCGTTAGGTTATGTGGGAAGCAATATTGAGACAATGAATAATTTTGCAGGAAAGATAAAGCAAGTTGTCAGTGTTTATAGAAAAAGCTTGGAAGGTCTGGAGCAACTGGGCTTGTATCACAAAGAGGGACAAGTTTACTTCACAAATGTCCGTGAAGCTGAACGTAAATTTAAGTTTGATTTTGTGATGGAGGAGCTTAATTCAATTATGAAGGATTCTGGAGAGGGTATAGATAGGATTTCTAAGATTGTCCAAACGCTTAAAAGTTTTGCTCGAACCGGAATAGAGAATGATACTGTTTATAATAATTTGAATTCAATTATAGAGGATGCCTTGCTGATCGTAAAAAACGAGGCAAAATATACGATAGATATTGAAACCCATTTTGAGGAATTACCCGAGCTGGAGTGCAATAGAGGCCAGTTGGGGCAAGTGATACTTAATATCTTGGTAAATGCCATACAGGCTATCAAGGCTCAAGACAGGAGCGACCGCGGACGTATTATAATTCTCACCGAAAGTGTACAAGATGCCGTATTTTTAAAAATCATGGATGATGGTCCGGGCATACCGGAGCAGGTATTAGGGAAAATATTTGACCCATTTTTCACCACAAAGGATGTAGGAGAGGGAACCGGGCTCGGCTTGAGCATCTCGCATGACATTATAGTCAATAAACATAATGGAATGATTACAGCTGGAAATAGAACTGAAGGTGGAGCTTGGTTTTATATTTCTATACCTTTAAAAAAGAAGGAAGAAATGGACAATGAGATAAACAAAGTATCCATAAATACTCCCTGTATATTGTGCCAACGACATGATGGAGCTTAGTGTAAAGTGAGCTATTTTATTACCGTTGGTCACTAAGAGAGCATCGGAGGAGGGACCACATGAAAAGAATACTTTTCGTAGATGATGAGGTTCAGATTCTTAAATCTCTGAAAAGACTGTTTATTGACACCGATTATGATGTGCTTACAGTAGAGAGTGGAGAAGATGCTTTAAAGATTTTAGAACGTGAGGAAATTAATCTCATTGTAAGTGATATGCGAATGCCATATATGGATGGATATCAATTGTTGTGCAAGGTAAGGGAAAACTATCCGAAAATATTAAGAGTTGTACTAAGCGGCTATGCGGATGAAAAAATTGTATTTAAGGCTTTGCGGCAAAACATTGCCAAGCTCTATATGTTCAAGCCTTGGAATAATGATGCACTGCTTAAGCTTGTGGAGCAGATTTTTGAAACAGAAGATTTGCTTTCTAACAATGACCTTTTGCTGCTCATAAACAACTTTGAAGGCCTGCCAACGATAAAATCCAGTTTTCAGAGAGTTATTGAGATGATTGATAACGATGAGGGAATTATCGAAATATCGCGAGAAATAGAACGGGACCTTGCCATATCTACAAAAGTATTACATCTTGCCAACTCAGCCTTCTATGGGGTAAAAACGGGTTCCGTAAAGCAAGCGCTTACCTACTTGGGTCTTAAGAACATCCGTAGCTTCATTCTTGCTACGTCCATTATTGATGTTATGAGTGTTTCGGGTGGAAGAATAGACTTTGTAGAAGAACTATGGAAGCATGCTTTTTTATCCAACAAGATTTTACTCTTTATATATGAGAAGTGTTTACACAAAAAGATACCTGAAGTAGCTAATTCTGCTGGGTTGCTACACAATATCGGGGTTGTATTTATGATTAAATCCTTCTCGAAAAATTATATAGATTTTAGAAAAAAGCCGTAGTAAAAGAGGGATTTGATTTTATTGAGCTTGAAAGAGCAGAATTCAACGCTACTCACCAAGAAACTGGAGGGTATCTTCTTAGATGGTGGGACCTACCTTTTCCTATAGTGGAAGCAGCCCTTTACCATCACAACCCATTTGATGAAAGGATCGTGAATTCTGAATTGGTAATAGGGGTTCATATTGCTCAGAAATATGCTTGGGACATGCTTAAAGTTCCCCAGTTAACAAGATTTTCCCCGGAAGCTTTTATGAAAATAGGCTTAGTACAATCGGAATTTGAAGAAGAACTAAACATGTTGGAAATAAATTGATGAGTCGAGGAGGTTCATTATGCCCAAACAAGCAACTGTTCTTTTTGTAGATGACGAAGAAAACATATTAAATTCCCTGAGAAGAGGGTTAATCGATGAGGAATACAATTGCATATTTGCCTCTAGTGGTCAGCAGGCTCTTGAAGTGCTTGAAAAAGAACCAGTGAGCGTAATTGTGAGTGATATGCGTATGCCGGAAATGGATGGGTTAACGCTTCTTAAAGAAGTTAAAAATAGGTATCCCAAAACAGTAAGGGTTGTCCTTTCCGGGTATGCCCAGCTTCAACAGATTATTCTTACCTTAAACCAAGCAAATATATTTAAATTTATCCTCAAACCATGGAAATTGGAGGAAGAGTTCAAGGGGGTCATTCTGCAGGCATTGGAGTATCATAGGCTGCAAGAGGAGCGGGATGAGTATAAAGAAACCTTAAAAATGCAAAACCAAGCCTATCAAAATATGTTGAAAAGATTCGAAGATGTAATCGCTTATGCGAAAAGAAATGCTGAGGTTCAAGCCCTTATCGGGAGCAGTGCGTTTGACATAATTCTTAACGAAATTAATATAGAGAATAGCCCGAACTTGATTAAAAGAAAGGTCGAGACTGCCTCCATAATTGTAAGAGCAATTCTAGGGATTTCATTTGAAAAAATATCAGAAAAGAGTATGCTGGAATTCTCCAATGAAATGAAAGAAAAGATTACATCAAAAGGGGTCAAGACTCTTGAAATAGGAATTAAAACGGACGAGATAGATACGTTCAAGACCAATACTGAATTGATTTATAACTTATCAAATGCTGTTGTAGATCTGTTGAGTAGTGGAGAAGCCAGGACTAAGAATGTAAAAATCTCTTGTCAAATGGATAAAGGCCAGGGCGAACGAATGTTTAGCATTTACTTGGTTGTGGAGAATCTGTCTGATGTCAAAGCGGCATCGCTTAAAATGGATCTCGAACAACACTTGGACGCCTGTATTATAGTACTAAATCCTCTTCTTAGCCATATTATGAGGGTTCTTAAAGGGAGCTTCCATTGTGCAAGGGTTGACTGCAATGTGGTTGCCAAGTTTAAATTTCTGGTATAATTTAGAATTTCTTCATGATTGCGATTGAGTAGGATCTAATACTTATCATCAAAACTCGTAAGAGGGAGGTGCATGCAGCGCCTCCTTTTATTGTTTTGCATTAATTAAAACTCTTCAATACGGATAAAATAATAAAAATCATATGTAAAGGGGAAGAAAAATTGAACAAAGATTATAGTAAGGATGATTTTGAAGGTAGACAAGCCGAGTGTGAATGGATGGTACAAACACAACTCGTAGGCCGCGACATTACGGATGAGGCGGTTATCAATAGTATGCTTTCAGTTCCACGTCACAGGTATGTAAGTGAAAACAATCAAGCGTTTGCCTATTATGACACTGCCCTAGACATAGAAATGGGGCAAACCATTAGTCAGCCGTATATCGTAGCCCTGATGGCTCAGGCTTTAGAGCTAAAAACGAGTGATAAAGTCTTGGAAATCGGTACGGGTTCTGGTTATTCGGCAGCGATACTATCTAGAATAGCTCAGAGCATCTATACAATTGAACGTCATGAAATGCTAGCCCGGCTCGCCAAGGAACGATTTAGCAAGCAGAGTTATAAGAATATTGAGGTGCGCGTAGGAGACGGAACGTTGGGATGGTCAGAAAAAGCACCCTATGATGCAATACTGGTAACGGCCGGAGGTCCGGTGATACCGGATTCTTTAATAGATCAATTAGCCCTGGGCGGTCGCTTGGTTATTCCCGTTGGAGATACAGGGAATCAACATCTACTGCGTGTTAAGAAAACATGGACCCGTGAATTGTTAGAAGAAAATTTAGGTTTAGTGCGTTTTGTTCCACTAATTGGTACAAAAGGTTGGACAGAGGCAGAAAAACCTATCGATAAAAACCCTTAAACTGGTCTTTTTTTGTTATAATGAGGACAGCTTAGAAAGTTTTATAACTTAAGGAGTTGTTCTATTATGATGGAAAAGGCCTTGGAGGTACTGCAAAGGTATTTCGGGTATACTCAATTCCGAGATGGCCAGCAAAAAGTCATCGAAAGTTTACTCCGGGGTAGGGATACATTGGCCATTATGCCGACAGGGGCAGGGAAATCCTTGGCTTACCAAATTCCCACATTGTTATTTAAGGGAACGACTCTTGTCATTTCCCCGTTAATCTCCTTAATGAAAGATCAGGTGGACGCTCTGCAACAATATGGGGTACCCGCCACCTTTATTAATAGTTCATTGTCTCTTCAGGAAGTTCGATCGCGGATTAAACGGGCTGCAGACGGAGAATATAAGTTATTGTATGTTGCGCCTGAACGCTTAGAGTCGGAGAGTTTTCGTGTTCTCTTGGAATCTCTACAGGTCTCCTTCTTGGCAATTGATGAGGCCCATTGCGTCTCGCAGTGGGGCCATGATTTTAGACCGAGTTATCTTCAGCTTGGACCTTTTATTAAATCATTTTCGAATAAACCGCTGATCGGGGCTTTCACAGCGACGGCAACTGAGGAGGTCCAAGCAGATATTGTCCGTCTCTTAGAGTTAAGGCAACCAGGCATCTTTGTCACTGGTTTTGACCGCCCAAACCTGACGTTTTTAACGTTTCGTGGAGAAAACAAGAGGGTTTTCGTTTTGGATTACGTGCAAACACATGCCGATCAATCAGGCATTATTTATGCTGGGACACGTAAAGAAGTGGACAGTCTTCAAGAGTTTCTTGCTAAAAGTGGTGTTAAGGTTGGAAAATACCACGCGGGTATGAATGATGAAGATCGTCAAAAAAGCCAAGAGGATTTTCTCTTCGATGAAAGAACGGTTATGGTGGCTACCAATGCCTTCGGGATGGGAATTGATAAATCGAATGTCCGGTACGTAATCCATTACAATATGCCTAAAAATATGGAAGCCTACTATCAGGAGGCGGGACGTGCTGGCAGAGATGGAGACCCAGGAGAGTGTTTATTGCTGTTTTCCCCTCAGGATGTTGTGTTACAACGATATTTAATTGAACAGAGTATTTTTCAACCCGAGCGTAAAATGAATGAGTTTAAGAAGCTTCAGGGGATGGTCGAATACTGTCACACTCCTCGTTGCTTACGCAAGACGATTTTAGAATACTTTAATGAAGAAAACGTTCAAGAAGAATGCGGTAACTGTAGTAGTTGTAATGACGATCGTGAAATGAACGATATCACGGTGGATGCCCAAAAGATATTTTCCTGCATTTATCGGATGCGAGAACGTTTCGGAATTGGATTGGTGGCGGAGGTATTAAAGGGATCGCGCAAGGCCAAGATTCTTGAACTACGCTTTGACGAGCTTTCGACGCATGGAATAATGAAAGAAATACCACTCCAAGAGATTAAAGATCGGATTAACTATTTAGTGGCGGAGAACTTTTTACAATTATCGACGGGTGAATACCCAGTTGTAAAACTCCTGCCTATAGCACTTGCGGTTTTAAAAGGGGAAGCAACTGTCACGCAGAGATTATCACCTAAGCCATCTAGTGAAAAAGTGGAAGAGGTTAGTCTCTTTGATCATCTTCGTGTGTTGCGCAGAAAAATAGCTCTTCAGGAAAACCTACCCCCGTACATGATTTTTGCAGACACTACCTTACGAGAAATGGCACAAGTATGTCCGAAGGATAAACGCTCCTTAATTCGGATTAGTGGAGTTGGGGAGCGAAAGTTAGAAAAATACGGGGATCAATTTTTAGAGGAAATTCGGAATTTTAAGGGAGAAAACCAGGGTAATGAGATCGCGAAATCGCTATCCTCAGAGTTAATAAATGCCCAAGTAAACAGTGACCCTTCGCAGGAGATTTCAAATTCCGCAAAAAGCACCAACGCTTCAAAGAGTACTAACTCTGCGAAGAGTGCTAAAGATAAAGTGTCAAGTCATCTCCAAACCTTTCAGCTCTACCAAGAAGGATACACCTTAAAGGATATTGCAGCAGTTAGGAAGGTGACTTTACTCACGGTTGAGGATCATCTAGTACGATGTTCTCAGGAAGGATATGCTGTGCCTTGGGATGATTTTATTCCGATTGATCAAGAATCCCATATTCTAGAGGCAGTAAGACAGGTAGGTCGTGAGAGATTACGACCCATTAGAGATCTTCTATCCGACGAGGTAGAATGGTTTACGATCCGAGCAGTTTTAGAGAAGCATAAATAAGCGAGGATTGGGAGGAGCTCCTCAAATGTCCCGCTTGTGGGACGAACACACATTTAGAGTAAAGAAGGTTTCCCTGTGGTTGAGCAAAATGATCTAATCCACAATGACATCAGCATTGGAGAGTTCTCTAAGCTATGTCTTTTGGGGTGTGCTCATTATGGCAGCAGTAAGCCTGATCTTGGTTTTGTTTTTTCCGAACAAGGCTAAGGATTCAACCTAAAAAACAGTTGACATTTATTTACGTCGATGATATTATTACAAACGTTGCTCCACCGAGTGGACCGAGAGCAATGTCGGTTAAAAATAACAGTTGACAGCATATGCTGAAAATGGTATTATAACTGAGTGCCACAAACGCACGATGATCGAAATGTGAGGGGTAAATGCTTCAAGTTGCTTGATCAAAACTGAGTTTAAATTAGTTGTTGACAACGAGAGTTGGAAATGCTAAGATGTAAATCCGGCCGCAAAACGGCCTGAAGAGTCATGGTCTTTGGTCACCTCCCGCCATCCTGCAAGATGGTTAATACGTGCGAAGACAGTGTCTTCGGGCTCCGGTGACACCCAGACCGGTCGAATATGTCATCCTTGACATATTCGACACTAGGCACATCCGTGCCGTCGTCCATTGGTCTTTGAAAACTAAACAACAAGGACAGCCAATGAGAGAAACTCGAAAGAGTTTCAAAATAAATCATGAGCGAATCATCTTCTTCAAGTTAAGAGGTTTGAATAACTTTTTTTGGAGAGTTTGATCCTGGCTCAGGACGAACGCTGGCGGCGTGCCTAACACATGCAAGTCGAACGGAGAATTTCAATAAGTTTACTTAGAGAAGTTTTTAGTGGCGGACGGGTGAGTAACGCGTGGGTAACCTACCCATAAAGCCGGGACAACCCTTGGAAACGAGGGCTAATACCGGATAATCTTATTAAGTGGCATCACTTGATAAGGAAAGGTGGCCTCTGAAGATGCTACCGATTATGGATGGACCCGCGTCTGATTAGCTAGTTGGTGGGGTAAAGGCCTACCAAGGCGACGATCAGTAGCCGGCCTGAGAGGGTGAACGGCCACACTGGGACTGAGACACGGCCCAGA
>Ga0209347_1000753_pt1 | contig 69599 bp, 50 predicted proteins | sample AutmiccommuBRH23_FD_187382 | JGI IMG/M metagenome (GOLD analysis project Ga0209347, IMG submission 187382) | Deep subsurface microbial communities from Mt. Terri, Switzerland - Autotrophic microbial communities BRH/23 (SPAdes) (version 2) | ecosystem: Environmental > Aquatic > Deep subsurface >... | reverse complement strand
CGCCGCAATCCATTCCTGCCCGGAAGCACGCAGAAGAATTTCCCATTCGACCATACCCAGACCAAAGAAAACCACCACACCAACCAGCAGAACCCATCGCATGCGATGGAGGAACGGTTTGAACTTATCCAGATGCAAGCCGGTCACAATTCCCAGGCAGAACCAGAAGACAAAACCAAACAGCAGGTAACTACGCGTAAGGAACAGGAAGGGATTCAACCAGGGTAAATCTACGGGCAAGATCAGCGCATACCGCATGATCACCACGGCTGATTGAATGATAAAAGAAATTACTAAAAGCAGCTTCCAATGTTGACGAGCCAGAGGCACCAGGAAAGGCGCGATCAAATACAGCTGCACCAAAACAGGCACAAAATAAAACGGGGCGCCAGTCCGACCCAGGATAATTGTGGTCATAAAGCTGATCGGAGTGTAACGCTCACCTTGCAGAATCTGAGCAATTAAAATCAGAACCGACCAGACCACAAACGGGATAACCAGCGTCAAAATGCGCGAGCGGACGATATTCCAGCCAATCGTTTTTTGGCTGCGACCTGCAGCCACAGCTACAAAGTATCCTGAGACAAATAGAAAAGCCGGGATGCTGAAGATCACCAACTGTTCGATAAAGCGTAAGAAATAATAGCCAGCCCCACCCAGTTGGGAGAAATCAGGCACTTGTACGGGTAGATACCGGTCGGTCCACCAGAACATGGCCGTAAAACCCCATCCAGTAGTGTGGTATAAAACCGCGCCCAGGATAGCGATGCCATTTAAGATCAGTAAGCGTTTAACCATTCAGATCACCTAACCAAATAAATAGGCATAGAGCTTTGGGTACGGCAGTCTGGATACCAATGCCATCAGGATGAGCGGCCCCGCTAGACCCACAGCGATCAGGATTGGTTGGAGGATCAGCTGGTTTCCGAGCAGCTGAGGCAAGAAGCGATAAATAATTTTGGCTGTGTATTCAATGAAAATTGCGTGGGTGAGGAAAATGCCATATGAACGCCCCCCAAGATCACCGATAAACTTTGTGGCGGGAAGCTTTGCTTTGCTGAAACCCAGAAATGTCAAAATGACACCGATTGCGTACAAACTATCCAGGATCGTTTCCCGGTGATCCAACCACTCCAGACCTGATTGCCTGAAATAGTACTCCCATTCCAGAATTCCTAAAGGGATCAATATCAGAGTAAATGCCAACAATGCATAACGAACCTGCTCCACTTTGTTTCGGAAGGCTTCAGCATGGAAACCAACCACCATGCCCAGTGTGAACCAGAAAATACGCGCCAGGAAGAACCATTTAGGGACCATGCGAACAAACTGGTCGGCCAATGGAACATCCATACCTAAGAACATAGGGTATTGAACCAGCTGTACAAATAACTGTAGCAGACCCGTAACAAGCAGCAATAGTTTCCAATGATTGCGAGCCAGGGGAACTAAGAAAGGCGCTAACAGGTAAAACTGGATTAATAACGGCACAAAATACAGTACAGGGCTCGTGCTACCGGTCAGGAACAAAAAAAGAAACTGCGGCAAGTCATAACGTTGACCCTGTAGCAGTAAAAGAAGCAGGACAACAACCGACCAGATCAAATAGGGCACCAGCAGATTTTTAATGCGTGCAACAACAATCTTCCAGGATAGGGTAGCCTGGCTGCGTGCGGTAGAGATCGTAATGAAGTAACCGGAAACAAACAAAAAAACCGGGATCCCCACAACAACAATCTGTTCGATCAGACGCAGGAAATAATATCCTGCACTACCGACCTGATCCATGGGGTTTACCGAGGGTGGTAGATAGCGATGACCCCAGAAAAACATACCCATCAATCCTGTGCCTGCACTGTGAAATAAGATCACTCCCAGCACAGCCAACCCAATCATATAAAGTAATCGCTTAATCATATTGCTCCGCAGCCTTGTGAGACGCCGAAGGAGATCTGGATTGCTCCACATTTCTCCTTCGGCGTAATAGAGCAGGGTTGATCAGTCGATGGATATCGCGCTCAGTCTACCCTTGAGCAGATGACGCTCTGACTTCTCGACGGATTCAATATATTTTCGCATGGCATCCAGAACACCTACCTCACCTCGTTCATACACATCCCCCTGTAGTAAGCGATGCACTTCAACGCGATGAGCTTTTGACTGGATAAAGTGAGTGAAGAGAGGTAGAAGCTTGTAATACAAACGGATAAATTCATACCATACGTTCACCCCACTGCGCAGCTTGTCATCATAAGGCTGCAAGACAGCCGCAGAAAAATCGCCAGTCTCAAAGGCAACCTGAATTCTTTCCGCAGCAAACTTTGCCGAATAAAGCGCCACGCTTACACCAGATGAAAAGATCGGGTCTACAAAACGGACTGCATCTCCGATACACACATAGCCATTCCCAATAAAGGATGACATTTTGTAACTGTAATCGCCCTCGGTCTTAAACTCATTAACGCGTACCGCATTGCGCATGGCATATACCAGATCAGGATTGGACTGCATACCCATCTGGAAATAGGCTTCCAAATCGTGGTGAAAGTCCTTGAGCACATTTTTATCGGCGACCACGCCCATCGATGTAATCGTATCGGTGATGGGAATTTGCCAGACCCAGCCACGCTCAATCGGCAGAAAATATATATGAATAAAATCTAAAGTGTTGCCCTGCTTACTGCGTTCAACGCCTTCATACCAGGCATGAACCGCGTACTGGTTGAAAATCGGGTCCTTAACCTTCAACTTGAGCTGATTGCCAATCAGCGTATTGCGACCACTGGCATCCACCACAAACTTACAGGGCAGATCCACCTCGATACCATCCACTGCTGCACGCACACCTTTAGCCTGATTAGCGTCAAAAAGGACTTCTTTGACAGTTACCCCTTGCATAACCTTTGAACCAAGACTTTCGGCGTGTTTCAACAACAACAGATCAAATTTACTGCGGTCAACATGATAGGTATAATCCTGTTCCACACCTGGTTGAGGTAACTCAGGAAAGGCAATCGAAAATTCCTTGCCATTTGGGGCATGCCAGGATGCGCCAAATTTGTGGACAAAGCCCTCGCGCTCCATGACCTGCAAAAAATCCAGCTCTAAAAATACTTTCGTAGAAGCTGGAACCATCGATTCGCCAACATGCGGGCGCGGGTGAACAGCCTTCTCGATGATCAAATTGCTGATTCCAGCCTTAGAAAGGTACGCTCCCATCGCCGCGCCAGCCGGCCCACCACCAACTATAATCACGTCACTCATCACAGTATCTCCTCATCCACTGATAAATATTCGACGCAAAAATATAGGGCGAAACCTTATCGAATATGCCGGTGGAGGATAAGGGAAATTTCTTATTCTCCACCGGCGATTCGAATTAAGTGGAATAAATCAGTCGATCGGAATTGAAGTGAGTTTATCCTTGAGCAGATGTTTATCGGAATTCTCAACCGATTCAATGTACTTGCGCATGGCATCCAAAACTGGAACTTCTCCACGGTTATACACTTCGCCCTGCAGCAAGCGCAGCACCTCAATGCGGTGTGTCTTGGATTGGATGAAGTGGGTGAAGAGCGGTAGAAGCTTGTAATACAAGCGGATAAATTCGTACCAAACATTCACGCCGCTGCGCAGTTTCTCTTCGTAGGGCTTTAAGGCAGCCTCAGAAAAATCCCCTGTCTCAAACGCCAGGCGGATCTGCTCGGAAGCGTATTTCGCCGAGTAAAGCGCCACACTCACACCAGACGAGAAGATTGGGTCCACAAAGCGGGCAGCATCACCAATGCATACATAAGCATTGCCCACGAAGCTCGACATGGTATAGCTGTAGTCGCCTTCAGCTTTGTAATCATTGATGCGGACTGCACTGCGCATGGCGGCTTCCAGATCGGGATTGGATTGGATACCCATATTAAAGTATGCTTCAATATCCTGCCGGTAATCCTTGAGCACGTTCTTATCGGCGACAACGCCCACAGAGGTTATGGTGTCGTTGATCGGAATCTGCCACACCCAGCCGCGCTCGATAGGCAAGAAATAGATATGGATAAAATCAGCAGTATGTTCTTCTTTCCCGCGCTCCACACCTTCGAACCAGGCATGTACGGCATACTGGTTGAAAATCGGATCCTTTACTTTTACCTTAAGCTGATTGCCGAGCAGTGTATTGCGACCACTGGCATCCACCACGACCTTACAAGGCAAATCCACTTCAACGCCATCCACAGCAATGCGTACACCTCTCGCCCAATCCCCGTCAAACAATACTTGCTTAACTGTGACACCTTGCATCACCTTCGAGCCCAGGCTTTCGGCATGCTTTAGCAGCAGTAAGTCGAGCTTGCTGCGATCCACATGGTAGGTATAATCCTGATCTACACCAGGCTGCGGAAATTCGCCGAATTCGATGGCAAATTCCTTACCATTCGGGGCATGCCAGGAAGCGCCATACTTGTGAACAAAACCCTCCCGTTCCAGAACAGGTAAGAAATCCAATTCCTTAAATACTCTTGTAGAAGAAGTTACCATCGATTCACCCACATGCGGACGAGGATGGATGGCTTTCTCCAATATTAGATTGCTGATCCCGGCCTTGGAAAGAAACGCACCCATGGCTGATCCCGCCGGCCCACCGCCAATAATAATCACATCACTCATTGTGCTTGCTCCTTAAAATCAAACTGAAAACAACTACACGAAATTAATAATATCGATGAACAGACCTGGCAATCAAAACCGGATAACAAACTACCCCGGATACTGCTTAAGATACTCAGTTAGAGCCTGTATACTGTTGAAGTTCTCGTACACTACATCTTGATCAGGCACTTCGATCCCGAATTGCTCGTCTATAAAAGCTACCATCTGCAGGATAGCAAGCGAATCGAGAATGCCTGAGCCCAACAGATCCTCATCCTCTGCCAGGCGCGCATTGCGATTGCGCATGATCTCGTTCTTGATATAGTCCATCAAAATAGTTTTGCGGTCCATGGTTTCCTCCGAAAAGTATTATGGCTGTGATTCACTACGGGTGATCGCCAGAGCCTGTAACTCACGGCGGTTTATCTTGCCCGTTGAAGTACGTGGAAAAGTATCTAAAATATCAATGCGCACTGGAATGGCATAGGGAGGCAAACGCTTGCCAATATGCTCTACCAGGTCAGCTTCTTCCAGGTTCAGTCCCTCCTTAGCAATGATGGCTGCTTCGATTAGATTACTTCCATTACCATCTGGAATGGGATAGACAGCTGCTTCTTCGACGCCGGTATGGGAGAGCAAGGCTACTTCGATTTCGTCGAGCTCTACGCGATAGCCACGCGTTTTGATCTGTCGATCTTTGCGTCCCAGATAGCGATAATACCCTTGTCCATCGAGCTGTACCAGATCACCTGTGCGATAGAAAACATCCTCGAAAAAATCAAACTGTGGGCGGCGGAAAAAGCCAACAGCAGTTTTTTCGGCCTGCCCCCAATAGCCTTTCATCACCACTCCCCCGCGGATGAGCAGCTCACCCACCTCGCCCGCTGGCACCGGCTTATCGTCCAGATCCACAACCAGGTCTTCAATGTTCTCGCAGGCTTTTCCGATCGGGATGGTCTCATCCGTATCTTCTGGCAGTTCGTCTACATGGTAGTACGTGCAGACATTGGTTTCCGTTGGCCCATACAGGTTGCTGAAACGAACCTCGGAGAACATTTGCATCAGAGTGCGCAGGTGTTTGGTTGGGAAGACCTCCCCGGCGAATAAGATCCAACGCAGCGAGCTTAAATCGTGCGCCGCCAGATTACCACGCTGCATCAATTGAATCAGAGCAAATGGGACCGAATACCAGACAGTAATGCGCTCATCCTGGATCAGGCGAGCCAGATTCGCCGGGAATTTGGTTAATGCTTCTGGAATAACCACCGTACATGCCCCGGCAATGGCTCCAGCAAAGAAATCCAGTGTGGATAGATCAAAGTGCAGTGGCGCGTGGTTGCTCAATCGATCCTGGTTGGTTAAGTTATAAGTCGCAGCCGCCCATTCCGCAAAACTTAGCCCGCTGCGGTGGGTGTGCATGATGCCTTTCGGAACACCTGTCGAACCAGAGGTATACAGGATATAAGCCAGGTCCTGCTCGGTGAGATTGAGAATAAGTGGATTGCTAGGGAAGCGATAGATCTCCTCCCACTGGATTGTTGGAAGACCAAGCTCATCATCTGGCGAGACGCCCAAAATTATTTTTAGTCCGGTTCCTTCTGCCAGGACATCCTTGACAGCGCCCAGCTTGGCATCTTTGGAGATTAACTGCTGAATTCCACAGTCGCGGATCACAAAAGCCACACGGCTGGCTGGCGCAAAAGGATCCAGGGGAACATAAGCTCCACCGGCTTTAAGGATGCCATAGATCGCTATGGCAGACTCAACACCCTTATTCATAAAGATGCCCACCCGATCACCCCGCTGCAAACCATTTGCCAGCAGGGTGTGTGCCAGGCTATTGGATTTCAATTCCAACTGTTGATAAGTAAGGCTCTGGCCTGAAAACCGGATAGCCAAATTATCTGGCGTTCGTTCTGCCCATTCACTCACTGCATGAAATAATAAATACCGCATGATCGTCCTCCACCCATAAAAAAGAGCGCTTACAAACCTAACAGCCGGGCAATAATATTGCGTTGGATATCTGAAGTTCCCGAATAGATCGTGCCGCCAATTGCATCCCTCAGATCGCGCTCGACTTCAAATTCGGTCATGTAACCATAACCCCCTAATGTGCGAATCGCATCGAAACCTGATGAAACAAATGCCTCACTCAAATAGAGTTTCGCCATGGCGGCTTCCATAACAGCAGACTTGCCCTCTTTTTTCAGCCAGGCGACTTTGTACAGGAGCAGACGCGCAGTCTCCAGGCGCACCTTCATATCAACAATGCGATTGGCAACCGATTGATATTTTCCGATCGGCTGCCCGCCCTGCGTACGATCGCGCGCATACTGGATACTGGTCTCTAACTGGCGCTCCATGGCCCCGAGATTACTGGCTAATATACAACTGCGCTCCCACTCCATGGAGTGGTTGAAGATGCGCGAGCCGGCCCCTTCTGGTCCCAGGCGGTTTTCTTCGGGGATGAAACAGTTCTCCATCACCAGCTCACCCATTGGAGAAGTACGTAAACCCATCTTCTCTATATCGCGACTGACCCGAAAGCCGGGTGTACCTTTGTCGATCAAGAAACCGGTGATACCCCACATACCCCGCTTGGGGTCTACTGTAGCAAAAACCAGTGCCATATCGGCGATCGGGGCGTTGGTGACAAACATCTTGGTGCCATTGAGCAGGTAACCACCTTCTACGCGCTCAGCACGTGTGCGCAAGCTGTAAGCGTCCGATCCGGTGTCCGGTTCAGTCATGCCATGCGCGCCAATCAGCCCGCCACTGCATAATCCTGGCAAATATTTTTCCTTCTGCTCTTCGCTGCCAAAGGCCAAAATCGGCATTTGGACACTCCAGAGTTGAGCATTCATGGCAAATATCAGACCATTGTCTTTACAGCCATAACCAAGGCCTTCCATTGTCAGCATGGAAGTCATGATATCTGCTCCAGCGCCGCCATATTGCTCAGGCACCGGCAGGGCAGTGATACCAAAATCGGAGCATTTCTTCCACAAAGCCCGATCGAAGCGTCCTGACTGGTCGCGCTCAACCATATCAAGGTTGAGTTCTTTCTGGGCAAACTCAATTACCGCTTTCTTATATGCTAGTTGCTCTTCTGACCACGAAAAGTCCATAGACCATACCTCCAGTTAATTCCGCTGGCGAACTGCGTTGAAATAATTATCAAGCCGAGTGGCTGCCTGTTCCCAGGTCCAATTGGCGATTACATGCTGGCGCCCATTTTTCCCAATTTCAACAGCTAATTGGGGATTTTCCAGAACATACATAATTTTTTCCGCCAACTGCACAGGATCTCGTTCGACCATCCAGCCAGTCACATTCTCCAGGATTGTTTCTGCCATACCACCTTCAGCCACAGTCACGACGGGTGTTTCACAGGCCATCGATTCCAACGGCACCAGCCCAAAAGGTTCTCGTAAAGGCGTGTAGGCTGTGACGGAAGCGGTGTTATACAATCTAACCAGTTCCTGGTCATCGATATTCCCCAAAAATATGACTTTGACTCCCAATTGCGCTGCTAATGCTTCAAGGTAAGCACGCTCTGGCGAATTCTGAAAATTGCTTGCCAACCATAATGGTGGGCGCTGTTTTGCTGGGATAGTGCCCAAGGCTTGAATAATGAAGTCAAAATTTTTCAGCTGGGTCAGCGAGCCTACTGATAAAACGACACGTTCTTTTTTCAGGTTGAGAGGTTGGAATAACGCTGCATCTGTTCCCAGATAGCAGACCTGAGGGCTATTTCCGTATATATCGGACACGTTGTTCTGCATAAATTTTGAATTGACCAGGACCAGATCAGCACTTTGAATATTACGGCGGTCGTTTTCTTTTAATCGTCGATAAAAATGATGAGGTAAGGGATCCAATCGATCCGCTAACCTGGCGCGGGGAGATTTCTCACTATAAGGTCGTGAAGGCATCTCCTCGTACAAAATGCGTGGGGGTTCCTGGCAATAATAGAGTGTAGGTGAGCGATTAATAAAACTTAGAATGGAAGGAGAAACTTCAATCTGACAGGGATTAACAAACACAATATCATATTCCTGTTGATCAATTTCTGCTGCGATTTTTTGATTGAGCGATTGGATGCGAGTGAGATCTCTCGATCGCACCAACATATTTAAACGCCCAAAGGGAGAATTATATAATTGGCCGGGTTGAAAAGGGTATATCTTGTGAGCAGCTGCATCAGGACGCAGATCAGCGAACTCGTGATTAGCTGCTGAGGTTGTGTACACATCAAACTGATGTTTCACAGAGAGGTGGCGCACAGCTTCAAACAGGGCGCGCTTGGCTCCCCCAGAGGGTAGATTATGGAAAATAGCAATTTTCATAATCTATGCGCGATTCCTTGCGAGGGTTCCAGGCGGCCAAATGGTGAGGTTTCTTTTTCTCCCGGTTGGAGGCGCTCCCGAAAATTCAGGAATGCACGGCAGACTGCCGGGTTAAACTGGTATAGACCCGAAATAATTGCTCCTCGCCGGTCAGCCGGGTTCAGCTCACGTGATCTTCGCAACCAGGCATGGATCTGCTCGCCTTTCAGTCCGTTTAAGACCGCCTTACTGGCCATTAAACGCAACAAGCGCGCCTGCTCTGACTCAGGCAGGTTGTTAAATTCTCGGCCAGAAGTAATTTCATCCTGTCGCCGGGGATGACCGACCAACAAATTCACCAGCAGATCATAGAATACAGCCGTGCGGGTTTCATCTTTTAGCTTCGGAAATGCATCCAATTTGATCACTTTCTCACGGCAGCGTGCGAGAGACAGGCGGCGCTTTTCCAGTGTGGTGCGCAATGTGATGTTCGTCTGGTGAACACGATAAAGGCAGGTGTGATCTGGAATGTATCCAAAGTTACCTAATTCAGTAAACTGGGTAAAAAAGTCCCAATCCGGACCAATCACGATATCTGAATCGAATTCCAGATGGTAGCGAGTAACCAGCGCACGCCGGATCGTTACGCAGGTTGGCGGACCAAACACATCCGAAGCGCGTGCGATTTCTTCGAAAATAAAACCTTCAAATGGACCGCGCCGGTTGTTGGATAGGGGCTGCATCCGCTTTCCTTGCGTATCACAATGAAAGCCATCGGAGTAAACCCCAGCATATTCCGGGTGATTTTGTAAATATGCGACACCCAGCTCAATATGTCGCTCCAAGAAGACATCATCAGCGTCCAGAAAGGCGATGTATTCCCCGCGCATGTGGCGCAATGCAGTATTCCGGGCGCTGGCTTCCCCGCCATTGGATTGGTGGATAACCCGAATGCGGGGATCATCGTATTTGAGCACCAGAGACGGTGTGTGATCTGTCGATCCATCGTTGACAATAATCAGCTCGAAATTTTGATAAGTTTGCGCCAGCACACTCTCAATCGCTTGTGCAATAAATTGTTCAGCGTTGTAGGCCGGCATCATTATGCTGACCAGGCCAGGCTGGATGACCGTTCCCATACGTTTATCCTTTTCCAATCAAGTAGTCGAGAAGTATTTCCAGCTTGTCTACTGTATGATCCCAGCCATGGGATGCTTCAGCATCCATCCGAGCTGCCTGACCGAGCCTGCGGCGCAGTTCAGCCTGACTGGCAAGCTTGACCAACGCCTGGGTAAGTTGATCTTCGTCGCATGGCGGCACAATCCAGCCAGTCTCGCCATGTACTAACGTGGCTGGTTGACCATTTTCGCCTGAAGCAATACAGGGCAGGCCGGCGGCCTTATAATCGAAAAGTTTTAAGCCCGAGTACTCTTTCCATCCGCAGTAAGGGGATACACCGATATCGGATTTGGCCAGATATGGAGCGTACTGTTCGGCGGTCAGGCTGCCAGTAAATTCAACCACTTCCTGCAATCCCAACTCTTCAACCAGTTGACGCGCTTCTTCCAGGCCATTTCCCGAACCAATTAACAACAACCTCAGGTTCACTCCTTGAGCCAGAGCCTTTTGCACTGCTTTGAGTAAAACATCGATCCCATGCCATGGATAAAATCCCCCCAGGTAAACCACCTGGACAGGCTGCGAGACAAGGAGCGGTTGGAATGCCTTTAGCATCTCACGGTCTAGCTGCGCCACCAGTTCGGTCCCATTTTCGATAACCGAGACTTTTTGAGGACTAATCCCCCAGTCTTCGAGACAACTACCGCGCCAGCCATCTCCGGTGGCGACAATATGATCAGCCAGATTTAATGACCAGCGAGTCAGAGCTACGGAAATCTTCCGCTGTAAGCCCTGTGGGGCGGCATGCTTGGCCTCCAGATCAGCCAATGGATTGCCATTATATTCTGCCACCCAGGGAATGTGCATGCGTCTGGCAGCCAACAGCCCCCCATACACCATCCAGCTAAAGCGCTCCAGGAAGATGTCATAGCCTACGAGCTCACGCTGGCAAGCCTGTGCAAAGCGCAGACTCTCAAAATATCCCCAATAGGGCAACTTTAGCCAGGATTGTGTCCGGCGTACTCCCTTTTCGATCAGGCGTCTCCATCCAACATCCAGGGGAACTCCGGCTAGAGGTGAAAATTCTTCCAGGTCGTCCGAGCGCCATATCTGGCCATCCAGACGTGCCAAAATGCGCACTGTGTGCCCGCGGCCTAATAACTCCTTGACAATCTGGCGGACATGATTAGCTGGCCCATTGTATGGAGGGCGGCGGATTTCTTCGCTGCCTTCCAGGAGATATGCGATTTTCATTAACGATGAACTACTTTGGATCGGCGAGTTGCGCCTACTTGATCAATTACCTGGCGGATTGCCTGGGTGGTAAACTGGATATCGGACTTGCCAGCCACCAATCCAACCATATCGGTTTTTACCTGTGCCTGCTGCGCTTCAGACAGGCGCATATACTGGCCAATCCGTTCAATTAAGTCTCGTTCACTGAAATACAACTGCTCAGCAGGCAGAATTTCCTCAGCACCTTCCCAATGATGTGAAAGGCTGAATACGCCACTGGCCATTGCTTCGAGCAAGGCGACTTGCAGGCCTTCTGAGTAACTATTGGAAATAAAAATATCCAGCTTGCGATACCAGTTCTCGGGATCATCCACCCGACCATAGAAAATTACATGTTCTTGCAGATCCAGACGTTCCGTCAACCGATACAATGCCTGGGCATATTCTGCAAATATCTCCCGTTCTGGCCCGGCAATATGCAAGCGTAAAGCGGGATATATTTTGCGAAGTTCTGCAAAGGCGAGGATCAATTCATAGATGCGCTTGCGGGGAATTAACGAGCACAACGTACCGATATCCCCTGAGAAGGGTTTCGCGAGCGGGGTAAAACGCTCCAACGACACAGCTTCAGGGATTACACTCACCCGAGCAGCCATCTGTGGTACTCGCCGTAGAAACTCACTGCGTTTGGCTTCAGTAACCAGGATCAGATGATCAACTTTTTCCCAATTGACCCTGTCAATCCAGCGGTACATTTCGTAGCGGTGCAGACGGGCAACAATTCCACACGACTTTGGGAGCTGGCTGGCAGCTATTAATAATTCACTCGCCCATTCAAAAAAGACTACATCATTTTTCTGGAGCAGATTCTGTAAACCTTGCTGAAAATAATAGTGATTCACACGATTGGTTAGCAGCGGCAGGCGTGTCGTTTTATTCTCGTAATGGCTGACCTGATAATGCGCCTGCAAATCGGTATAGATTTCCCGAAAAAATGCCCAGGTTTCTTCGATAGCTACCCCTAGCTTAAGAGTATTGTGTATCAAAACATTATCCCTGCGTCAATCAAGGTGAAGCTGGTGCCATAACTCAATTGACATGAGCGCACCGATACGAACGGTATTATTCTTTCCTTCCATATGCTCACGCACCACCTGCCGTAAGGCATCTGGCTGGTAATACCCACGCCCCAGTGATCTTTCACTCAGCAAATTTGTTTCTATCCAATTTCGCAGATTTGCCCTGAACCACTCCGCATAATGCGCATACGGGCGCCTTTCTGTATAGGGACCCTTAATCAGCCCACGCTGGGTCAAATGCCAGCGCAGCAAGCGTTCAACGCGAATGCGAATATCACGGGCGCAGTTCATCAGGGGCAAGCCAGAAGGGGTAATCGGAATCTGAGCCAGCTCGGGGTAGGTGCAAATGAATGCATTACGCACCATATTGCGTTCCAAACGGATACCAGGTGGCAGGCGCAATGAGAACTCCACCAGGTCATTGTCTGCAAATGGCAGGCGAGTCATTGCCCGGCTGCGTACTACTTCAACCCCTTTTATAGTCATGCGAGGAACACGCTGGCGGAAATCGAAGTAAATGCGTTGGTCCGCAAGTGAATCAGCACCGGCTTCATTCATCCCGGCGACATATTCATCCATCACTGCAGTACCAACCGAATGCTGAAAATTTTCGGTAAAAAATTCTTTCTGTTCGTCCGGGGTAAATGTGATCACGCCCTGGTCCTGGTGGAGTTTAAAATGGATTTTTGGGTTAACCTCTGGAGCGTAATTAGCCCAAAAAACCGGGCGGACAGCGAAACCAAACATGGCGTCCCCCATAAAGCCTTTCAAGATCACCTGCGCATGCTGGACTTCCTGGTCTAAGCTGGCGATGGCATGCAAATTCACCAAATTACCCATACCGTCGGTAATGCGGACTGCATCCTGCGCTTTATGCTGCAGCCAATCTGCGGGGAGATCAAATAGATGATGTTCTACGCCAACAGTTTTAGCGACTTCCCGGGCAAATACAACATCATCGCAGTGCAGATCGCCCCAGGTAAAGGCTTTCAGAGGTGAGGGGTTGGCATGTTTTTTCAGGTATGGCAAGATGAAACGAGAATCCATGCCGCCGCTGAGCAAAATGGCAATAGGGCTGGTGTGTTGAGCCTGCCTGGCGACTGCCTGCTCCAGGAGTGTTACATATTCATCGATATAATCCGCTTCGCTGCGCTGCGGGTAGTAAGCCGGGAATTTGAAGTCAATATATGGGTGGGTCTGAATGCCCTCCTGTGAGACAATCATCGCGCAACCCTGGCGCATCAATTTCACACCGACAATTAAAGTATGGTCATGCAAGAGGTGGTCAAAGGTTAGAAATTCAGCTATCCCCACGTGATCTACCTGGCATGGCAGACCTGGATCAGCCAACAAGGCGCGTACACCCGAAGCAAAGGCAAAACGACCGTTATAGCTGGCATAATACAATGGATACTGCCCCAGGCGATCGTTAAATAACACCAGTTTTTGCGCCGCTGGCTCCCAGATCGCGGCAATGAATCCGCCATTCAGGTGCACAGCACAGTCTAAACCCAGCTCATCGTACAAACCCAGCAATATACCTGCATCGCCCCCTGCATAAGGGACGTGGTGATCCTGGTTCAAAAGTTTTAGCAAGCGCTGCTGCTCAAAAAACTCGCCTTCGAAAATGATACAGCGGGTTTTATCTGCATTCCACACCGGCTGTGGCTGGGGGTTGAAGATCCCCAGGGTGACGCGCCCAAGACCAATGTTAGCCTCGGAATACATCTCGCGCTGGTAAACCGGCTCTGGCTCCAGGGCAGCCATCATCTTTTGTAGATGATCAGCCATCTCTCCGGAAGGAGGTTGACCAAAATAGCCAACTAATCCAGGCATATCGTCATCCTCCCGGGTATCACACCAGCACCTCGTCAAACTGATCCAGATAAGGTGTGCCGGCATAGTGGGCGCGCAGCTCGTCAAAATTCAACACAACCTCACGGAGATCATCGCTGGTGTTTTTAATGGTCTTTTCCTGGACAGCCTTATTGGGGATTTTCAAGAAGCTGAAAATTTTCTCCAGGGTACTGGTTTTATCAGTTAACAGGTCTTCGTACACGATTTTGAGAACGGGCAACTGGAGTTGATCCACATAGCCCTGCAGTTCATCATCAGCTGCTTCACGTTCGTGCAAATAATCGGCAAACTGCGCCAGATCAACTAGCATCGGCGGCATACGATCATTTTTATCATACAGGTTCCAATTGCCGGTGGCCTCATACAGCCTGCGCGCATTGATGCGTGATACAACTGCTTTCACCCGATTACGCCGGCGCATCTGGATTACGCGCACCTGCTTTTCGTGCAATAGAGCGGTGAAACTATCAAGATCGAGTACATCCACCAGTTTGGTCTTAAAACCGCGCGCTTTGGTTTTTGATATCAGGGAGGGTGAGTAGAACGCTCTTGCCCACTCAAGCTGTTCAGCGCTGTCAGCCCCCTTCTGTTTTAGAACAGAAAAGCGTTCATAAATAGCCTCAATATCCGGGTGGGAATTTAGCAGACTGGTCAGGTACGTACTCCCATCACGTTCGATGAACAATATTATATAAGGGGTTACCTGATGACGAAAATAATAAGGCATACGGGGCGAACTCCTCTGAAATTTGTTGCTGATTTTGCAGGAATAGTTTAGCGAAAACTATCAATCAATGCGTGCTTATAAGTTCCTAACAGAGCGGCCAATACTTCGCGTTTGGTCAACCAGGCGGGTTGATATTTCAATGCCTGGTGTAAATAACTGCGTGCTACTTGATATTCCTGGTGGCGATAGGCGTCCATGGCTACAGTGACTGCCTTCTTGCTCAACTCATCAGGAGCACGCTGACGCAAGCCATCCAATTCATCTGGCAGATTGGCGTAAATGGAGGCTAAAAAATTGACCGGGTTATTCGTCTTGGGCGAGTCAGCTAAAGCCGACAGGCGATTGGTGAGCTCAACTACCTGTCCGTCCACCAGTTTTGGATTGAGACGGATCGCATGCGACAGGTGTGCTTTGCCCTGTACGAAATCTTCGGCCAGGTAAGCCTGAGCCATGGCTCGCAGATTGGCATTGCTATAAGCCTGGTCTTTCAAAGCCTGCCAGGATTGTGGCAGATCGGGATCGCTATAAACCTTATCCAGTACAGCAAAAGTTGCCCGGGTCATCTGACTTCCTATACGCGTCATCTGAGCGGAATGGAAGCGATACAACGAAACCGGCGCGTCCACCCAGCCAAATTTACACCCCAATCTCGCCAGGCGCAGCCACATATCCCAGTCTTCGTAGGAACGCAGCGATTCGTCAAATTTCCCGGCTTTGTCCTGCCAGATGCTGCGGACCAGAACACTGCCTACATGTAATGGATTACCCAGCAGTAACTGCTCAACTGGCTCAGTGATCGGTGAGGCGTAGACCTTCCCGGTTGGCGCATCATTCTCATCAATCAGAACTGCCTGCCCGGCAACCATACCCCAGCCTGGATTGGATTGTAAAGCACGCACCAGCAAGCTGAGTTTATCAGGCAGAAAGAGATCATCCGAGTCCAGGAAGCTGATAAATTCGCCTTGGGCTAAGCGCAATCCCGCATTGCGCGCGGCAGATAAACCGCTGTTTTCCTGATATAAATATTGTATTCGAGGGTCATTAAAACTACACGCAATTTGGGCGGTGTTATCGGTGGAGCCGTCGTCCACAACGATGATCTCGAAATTTGTGTAGGTTTGCTCCAGAACGCTTTTAATGGCTTTCCCCAGGTAATGCCCCTGGTTATAAGCTGGGATAATGACGGAGACCAAACCAGCTGTCAACACTTACTCACCTTCTGGATCTGCGAGCGTATAGATCCAGCCATCGACAGCCTGAGTCTGGATTTCCAAATCCAGAATTTCTTCGATCTCCCTCACGCTTGGATTCTCAACTCGACCTGGCTGATTGAAAAATACGAATATTGCTTGCTCAGCGGCCATTTTTGCTTCTAGCGCCAGTAGTTCCGACTCGAACTCCGGGTTTACTTGTGCCGCAGAGCGCTCGTATACACGAGGTAAACGCGTTGCCGGTCTACCAGTATGTAAATAAATAGCCTCGGGGACATTAGAATGGATAGCCACATCCACTGGCAGAGCTCGAATTTCCTGGAGCAGTGCAGAATTTTCCCACACCGGCGAGGAGAAGCCAATTCCATTTGCCCGAGAGGTGCGCAGGAAAGAGAGCGCACTGGCGCTATAGACCAGCAGAAGGATAAAGATCATGCTTCCGGGGATCAAACGCCATACTGCTGGCTTTCTGTTTTGTATATACCTGGAAACCAGATAAATTGCCAGGATCAAGAATGTCACATAGATTGGCGAAAGGATGCGGTCGTCCAGTGGCGTATTTGCATCCAGAAATGATATTGAGAGTACAACGAATGCACTATATACAGCCGTGAAGAGAGCTAAAAGAACGATAAAGGGAGGCGGAGAATTGCCTAACCGGTACGCATCCGAGGTGCTTAGGCCAAATCGCAGTAAGTCGAGTGCAAACACCAATGAGACAACAAAAATGAAACCTACTACAATTAGGTGCACCCAGGTGGGCAACGATACTGGCAAACCAACCCAGGAAGAGAGCGTGGTCAAACCCTGCCATAATTGAGCGCGCGTAACGGGGTGAAATGCGAGGATGCGATTGGTCGCTAAACCTGCTGTTTGCTGATTATATGCAAGCAGCGCCAGCAAAGGCATCACACTGATCGATCCAAAGGTCAGAGCCTCAACAATGCGTCTTGGCCAACGGCTTCGGGATAAGGAAAGAATTCCAATCAAGCCTGTCGTAACCAGAGCCACACCTGCATAGCGGGTGAATAAAGCGAGGCTCGCCAGGACAGCAGAGACGATCAGCCACCCAAATTTTTGGCGTTGAATTGATCCTGAGAGAACGATAAAACTTAACAGGCACAGCAGAATAAAAATCGGCTCAGACCAGGCCATAACATGGATGCCGAGCATAGGAGGCGCCAGGAACATGATAGCAGCGCCAAAAACTGCCGCCCAAACTGACCAAGGTATCAAACGCAGCAGGATTGCTCCAACCAGAAATATATTGAAACCAAAAACGAGACCAGCTAAAACCTGGGCAGCCTGGTATGGCTCTCCCAAAAATCTACCACCAACCGCCAAAACGAGGGGAAAGAAAGGTGGATATTGGGTAAGCGGCTCATAACGGCCAGGAGCTGTAGACGTTGTAAGACCACGACCAGAAGCGAAATTGTTGGCTACGCCAATATAAATAACAGAATCTGGGGAGGTGCCAATCCCAAAAGGGGTTATAAGGTAGATGGCTAACCCACCCAGGAGAGATAAAAATATAATGATTGCTAGCGCGATCAAGCTGCGTTGATTCATGGTTATGATTTGAGAAAGATCCGCCTTGTGAAATGTGTCAAGAATTTTTTATGTTCCGACACCTTCTAAGCGATGTCTTGCATAAGCTGATCTTTTTTGAGAAGTAATTTTATGAAATGTGCTGAATAACCAGACCAAATCTGATGATTTACTGCAGGCACCCAGATAATTCTACGAGTTGAAACCTTGTAAGCCAAGATTCTCAAAATCAATGTTAATCTACTGGGCAATAAACCAACCGATTTTTCCTTATTCCATTCGGTATCTGCTGGATCTCCCAAAAGCACGATTATATCGGGCAGCTCAGCATCAGAAATTTTCCAAAATCTAATTCCTTGATCGGCAATTTTCCATAATTCATGTGAATATTTAGGAGTAAATAAATTCTGAGGGAAAACTTCAGCGTAATGCGAAAACTTTTCTACCTGGCGATATTTGTTTGCAGCTAATCGATCACCCAGATAAGCTTCTGCTAGTAGGTTATCTGCCGAACTTAATTCTCTCTCCCACACTGCGATGCGATCTATATCAACCGGTTGGCTGGCTTTATTTTTCCAGGGGACATTGCGGCTGTTGAGCTGCTTCCCTGTTTGAGATGTGTCCAGCATACGCTCTTCGAAAGTTTCACCTATAAACTCACACAGCCTGGTTAGCTCATCTTTGGGATAGCGAATTAAATCTTCAAAATTCAGGGTATAAGAGTTCTTATCTGATGCAAAAAAATCTTTACTGGCATCATCCAATTTTTTCCAATAAACCAGTCCCTCAAAAAATGACTTAACACCCCAGGGCAGCTTATTCAAAGATAAGGCAATATCGCGTGGGTCACGGATAATTCGAACGATTCTTGAATCTGGAAAATCCCTTCTAATTTCGGAGAGATACTCAATGTGATCGGGAGTTTTTTCTACCCAGCGATTTTTCTTTGAAAGAAGCATGAACGACTCAGTAACGCTGGCGAGTATCGCAGCTACCGATGGATTTTTTTTGCTCAGGTAAGATTTAATCTGTTGTCTGTCTAAATTATATTTTTCGATTAAAGGTTTAGGTGCTTCATCCGTATAACTTCTTCGGATAATTGATTGCACAAAGTCAACAGCTTTATCTGGCCAAGATTGGACATCCAGAATCTCAGTAACATCCACCCTATTTATCCAACGGTAAAAGTGGGTCTCAGGACCACAGCTCATACTCGTATGAGCGGCGAGCATAGCAGCCAATAAGGTGGTTCCGGAACGAGGAGCACCAACAATAAAAACTGGCGCTTTTTTATCCATAATTGTAATTTTTAGGTATGAGGATTAAGAAAGGTTTCTTCATGGATATATTATTAATTAGATGACGCTTGCCATGTATGGGGTATGTAGGCAATTCCGTTCACGTCCAAACCACCCCGGATTTTTAGATGAGCGATCTTATTAACCCGGTCATAAAAGGTGAATCCGTCATCATGGAAAACGATGCCATCAAGGGTATAAATGTTGGGTAATAAGTTTAAATGAGGAACATGAGCATCCACAAAGCCTGTGCCAGTCATAGTGCCCAGCGTGACGCCGTCCGTATCGGTTCGAATTCCAGTGACTTGCTGTCCATTCAACACATGAATTGCGATATTAAAAACTGGATTTTCAACCGGTTTTGTAGCCTCGTAATGAATCCGGAAAGTTACGCTGTCGCCGATGTTAAATTCAGACTCAGGCTCGTGTGAACTGTCCAATATATCGATCGCGTTAATACGTAATTCACCGGTACCAGCTCTAAGTGCATCTTCTATATTCCGGTGAGATTTCATCAGCGAGCTTCGGTAAGCATCAATTGCTCTCTCTGTGTCTCCATCATAAATAATTTCGCCTTTTTCCAATGCAATTGCACGTGAACAAACATGGCTGATCGTATGCAAATTATGAGAAACCAGGATAATCGCCACTCCAGCATCTTTTAGTTCTTGTATCCGTACCTGGCTCTTGGTCCTGAAAGCCAGATCGCCAACTGAAAGGACTTCATCGACCAGTAGGATGTCAGGTTCCATATGAGATGCAATAGAAAACCCTAAACGTACAACCATGCCTGAACTATAGCTGCGCACAGGCATATCGATAAATTCTTCAATGCCTGAGAATTCAACAATCTGGTCAAAGCGCTCGTTTATCTCTCTCATTGAAAAACCTAATATTGAGGCATTGACGAGAATATTCTCACGTCCAGTCAGAACAGGATTAAATCCTGCACCCAGAGCAATCAGAGCTTGCATACGTCCCCGAACCTGGATGCTTCCACGATCAGGGCGGATCAAGCCATTTAGAATTCGAAGTAAGGTGGTTTTACCAGCTCCGTTATGACCAATCAAGCCGAGAGTTTCACCCCTGGACAATGTAAAGGAGAGATTTTGAAGCGCCCAAAATTCATCTTTCCGTAATTGGTCGTGCCCCGTGGTGCGTCCAATCAAACCGGCGCCCAGATCCTGTATGCCATAGCGCAAAGATCGCTTCAAGTCACGACAGAATTTTTTCCCAATATTTTCAGCGTTAATGAGAGTGTATGACATTATGAGCTCATCCGTTCGATAATAATCGGGATGGCGATTCGGAAATACAACCAAGCCACTAACAGAAGAATTATCGTGATTGTACCGACAATAACCAGGCTGAAAATATTACTGACCATCCCTTTGGTTATCAAATCACGCCCAGCAGTTAATAGCGGACTGACTGGATTTAGGATTGCGATCAATGAGAACGGGAAACTTGCTGGAGGCTCGTACACAACCGGGGTCACGAAAAAAGCCAGTTGGATCAAAATCGGTAAGGATGAAGCGATGTCGGTATACAATAATCCAATAGGAGTCAAAAATATACCCACGGTCAACCCTAACAAAATCAACAACAGGATTACCAGCGGCGCTAATACAACTCCCCATGCAGGAGTAAGCTTGAATAAAATTACTACCGCCACAAGAATGATGCTCTTAATCATTGCATTAAATAGCACCATGTAAAACGATGAAAGAATCAAGGATTCGCGAGGGAAATTAATTTTCGCAAGCAGGGGTTGAGCAGCAGTTGCAGACTTCAGCGGAGCATTCAATCCATCCACAAAAATTTGCCAGAGTAATGTCCCGACGATTACAAAGACTGGATAAGGAATATCTGTCTCCCCAAAATTTATAATTTTGCGAGATTGGAGGACGATAAAAATCAAGCTGGTGACTATAGGTGGAATAAATGCCCATAGGATCCCGAACAGGCTTTGACGATATTGGGCTGATATATCCCGAATGAACAGTCGCCAGGCCAGCTCCCGTGAAGATTTAAAATCCGAAATTAAGGAGCTGATCAATTTTTTTAATGAGCTTCTCTGTGTCGTAGCTGAATAGGTAAAAACTGGAAGTTGATCAGTATCTTGCATTATTTATCTTTTCCACGCCTCAATGATTCCGTTTTCTGAGCAGGAGTATAAGCCCGGCTGCGAACAAAACAGACAAGATCCCAATTGCAACCGGTCGGATCGGGTCGTCTCCGCCAACCCGGACCATTGGACCAACTTGAACTTGAGGAACAGGCGTCATAGAATTTGCACTGGGCTCTGTTGGTGTTTCGGTAACCTCAACTGTTTCTTGCAGGAGTATATCCAATATTTGTGATCTAGCCCAATTGGGTTGGATTATTCTAGGTGCACCAGTGATCTGTCCAACACTGACCATAATTTCCAGATCTCGTTGCGTGTACCAGGTGGCTACAGCCAAATTTCCAGCTGTGATCACTACTTTTGGGTTGATCAGGTTTACCGCTTCAGTCACCTGTGTCGGCTCTGTCCAATAGTAGTCACCTCTCCACTGACTGTGCCATATCGCAGCATTGTTTCCATCACCCCTGGATTCATAACCTTCACGCACACGTTGGGCGATAAATAAGTGAAGCTGGTCATTACTATCACGCGCAAATTCTACAGTACCATTTTCACCAATTAGCCAAGGAAATGTGTCAATCGGCTCACTCCAGGTTTTGCCCCCATCTTCTGAATACTGAGCCTGCCTGTATGCGCGCCACCCCCCCTCCCACATGACCACTAATTGATTATCGCCAAGGATCTCAATATTTGACCAGTCACGCTCGTATTCATTACCAATTTTTCTTGAAAGGGCAATCGGTGGCTCCCAGGTATCTCCATTATCCAATGATCTTGAGAAAAAAATAGCCTCACCCAGCCCAGACTCACCCCATTCCGTCCAGGTGGTGTAGATGCGCCGATCCGAGTCCATCAAAATCCTGGTGTCGCTAGCTCCCCTTTTGGTATCCTTAATCGAAGTGATATCTATCGGATCACTCCAACTGATCCCGCCATCCAGAGAGCGTATGTAAGAAACAGCTCGTTCTTCTCGAGCGCCTGAACCCTGTTGGACACGGGCATATACAATATGAATTTCATGCTCTGCACGAAAAGCGATATCAATCGAATATTTAGTACCAGTGAGATCGCTTGCCAGGGCAATCTGATGTGACCAATTATCAGCCAATAGAGCGTCAGGAGCAAACACCGAGCTATAGAACAGGGTGTAATTTGGAAAGTTAGGTTGCGCCAGCCAAATCAGGTGAATTTTCCCGGTGCTATCAATCACGGCATGTGGGTAGGCTATGATCGGGGTACCATCCGATTCAGGGGCAAAAAATATGTCCGTTGATTTAAACCAATTCTTACCATCCCATACCGCATACATAAGAGTATCAGGCTGATTCCCTTCAATCGCACTCATTTTTTCAGCCCAAAACAAATGAACCTTACCGGTCGGGTCGGATAGCAAGAACGGATCTGTAGAGGTGCTTTCTGGTGATTTTGAGATGCTGCGTGGCGCCTCCCAGACGATCTCGGATTTCGTAGCAGCCGCATTTCCACTTTTTTGAGGTGACGCTATCGTAATGCTCAATAAAATCAAGCTGCCTAACAAACCAAACCTTAACAATTTCATCATTTCCTCATAATCATCTTACGCAACATCCATGTTATAAACCAGGCTTGGATGTTGAGACAGTTTCACCATGTCAAAATTTTGCCAAGAGGGCTTCTTCAGACTAATCTAGACTTACAAACCTGTCAACCAATCCAGCATGAAACAATGGCATAATATAAATATTGTCAATAAAGTAAATTTAGCAATAGAAATTCGAGACAAGGTATGAGAATCAAAAACCACAATTTCTGGAACAAAATTTTTCCCATTTCGATTGGTCACAATATCATCCGCTTAGCATTGCTAATAGCATTAGGAATGATGTTTCGGGCTGTGAATTTCAATGCATCGGCACAAATCGATACGTCGCACAATATTTACCTGCCAAGCATACGCACCAGTCGATCAACCCCGAGCCGGGTCGAGTGCGGCGCATCAGGAGGCGATTGGGCGATGGCAGCCGCCAATCCAGAGCGTACATCCTGGACGGCGGAAGAAGTCTGTGGAGATTTAGGCATCGTCTGGTACCGCCCCATCGAGGCGTATATTTCACAAAATACCCAGATAATAGCGGCTGATGGTCTATTGTATGTCTCAACTGCCAAAGGACTGTACGCTCTAAATCCTGATAATGGGAGCTTAACCTGGCGTTTTGATACCGAGCTGCCTCTGGGTAATTCACCCGCCGTTTCTGATGGAACCATATATGTCGGCGGTCATGACCACAAACTGTATGCGTTGAATGCACAAAACGGGCAGCTTTTATGGTCTTTTGATCAGGCTCAATCTGGCTATGATGCTAACCCATTGGTAGTAGATGGACGGGTTATCCTGGGCAACCGTGATGGATCAATGTATGCAATTGGCGCTCAGGGCACACCTCAACAAGGCCAACTCCTTTGGAAGTTTGAGACCGGAGGACCTGTTCATCTGGCTGCAGCTTATAAGAACGGGATCGTTTATTTTGGCTCCAACGATAATTATGCATATGCTGTGCGAGCAACCGATGGTAGTCAAGTCTGGAAGTCCGCTAAATTACCAGGGGATGGATTGCACTCGTTCTGGCCGGTAATTTATCAAGATAAGGTCATCTTTTCACTATCCACGAGTTATCGGATGGGAGTAGACCCGGGAACAAGAACAATTGTTAATCCTGAGGACGGAACCGAATATGGGCAGGTCCGGCTGCTGGAAATGGATGGCATCCTACCAGGTGAAGCCGATGGCACAATTATTGGACCTACCCTAGAACCACAACCCTGGTCAAACGGTATGCCGGTAATCGATGTCTCCAACATCCTCGAATATACAGAAAATAATCCGTCCCAGGATGCCTACCAGCATAAACCCTGGCGGCGAACCTTCGTTATCCTGAGTCAAGCGGATGGACGAGAGGTGATGATCGATTCTGATGGAGACGGATCTCAGGAATATATGCCATTTGGGTATTGGGGTAGCAACTCTGGCAATCGCTACCCACCCGTAATTGGGCGAGATGGTTTGATTTATGCCAATAACGTCTGGCAGAAGACGGGTGACTCCCAGGGGAAGGTAATGGGGTGGTTGTTCGGATCCCAATACATGAGTATCGCTGGCGGTCAGGCTGCAATCGCTGAGCCCCAGGCAATCTCTGGCGGTGGCTCGTTGATATACCGTAACCTGTGCTGTGATCGGGTTGGCGGCTTTTTCGATACTATAGCAGATGGTGTTCGTCCCCAATCGCTTTGGTCATACGATCTCTTAACTCAGGCACCCGGTTATGATGAAATGTGGACAATTTTACCCGGCTGGCCACGTTTACATGGCTGGTACAAAGGCGTTACGGATAGCATCAATGGGGTCTATCACAATCACGGCGACCAAAATCCCATCATCCCCTTCCAGGGAAAGCTGTTTGTACACCGCAGCAACGCCATCATCGCCTATGGACCAGGGACAAATCTGGGAAAACTACCCCTACTTACGATCCAATCAGCAGCAGATAACAGCAATCGTTTGTCACCCAATCAGGTTCAGGTAGAACTGGAGCAGGAGATTCAAAAACTTCTTTCTGCCGGGTTACTGCGACCTGGATATTACAACAGTGGACAGTTTGGTATCACCCGCGAGCTGACCAATTATTATGAGAACCCCGGTGAAACGGTTTATACACTTTCGATAGCGTATCCGTATCTATCCATCAGCCTGCAATCACAAGTGCAGACTTATCTGCAGAATTATTTTGACACCTACTTCGACTCGGAAATGTTCGCCACAATTGGGTGGTCTGGTGGCGCAGCTCGTGAAGCCATGCCAATCCCTGACGACTTACTTTCTGCTTTGGCGGAGTCTGGACCGTCGGTTCGCGCAGGTGGATTATCCTGGATTTACCCACCGCATAATTTTTACTCACTGTGGAAATATGCCCAGATCGTACCAGGAGATGCTCTGACTGCCTATAATCTGGCGAAAACCAGTATTCAGGTTCCTGTTCCCGATCTGCCTGTCGCTGATTATTTCTTACAGCGCCCCTACGAGCATAATGCATACATGACAGGCTACATTGGATTTCTAAACTTACAGGACCTGGCAGGTATGTCTCAACAGGACAGCCAGTTACGCAGCCAGGTAACCGCTGAACTTGACCGATTACTGAACCTGCGCTGGCAGTCATTCTCAAAAGACTCATATTGGGGAGTAGATAACTTCAGCTACCGCAAGCATCTGGATATTGCCCGTAATTTCATGTACCTGGCGCCAGAACTGGCAGATTACTTCCGTCAAAATATCGCTACCGAAGTGAATGAGGCTGTATCAGAATATGAGTACGTGGCCCCATTCTGGTTCGTAACTCGTTATGAAGGCGTTATCGGTGAAGGTGCCATGTCCAATCTTTATAATTCATGGGCAATGTTTACTGCGAAAGCTCTAATCCAGCAAGCACCTTTTGACGAGTTAGTCCAGTTCGTTGATGCCCCAGCCTTTGAACGTGGTGATCTTTACTATATCCAAAAGCTTGCCCTGGCGCTGCGAGCTGACGGGGGTATGGCAGTAAATTTTTTTACACCAGACGACTAGAGCACTACCGGTGGCAAACGTCGCCCGGCGCACGATTGCAATATAGAAGGTGATACAATGCCGAGCTATCTTCCACGCAGAGGATGGCTCGGCAGGTTATTAACCAAACAGATAGGGGGATAACCGGGATAATCGGGAACGGTTGATCCAATTAATGAGCCAAAGCGGCACAAATAGGGCCACCAAAAATATGCTCAGATGAATAATATAGGGTTGCGCCAGCAGCCAGGGGAAAATCGCTCGCATGGAAAGCAAAAATATATATATCATCACCAAATGGGTGAGGTATAAACCGTAGGCACGCTTGCCCACGGCTTCAAAAAACTTTCGGGCAGGAATCCACTCCCGGCGCAGTACCGGAACGGCAAATACCAACATCAGTGGGAAAATATGCCTGGATAAGGGAAACTTGATCAGCCTCAAGGCATGACCAGCCGTAAGCCCAAAGGCAACCAGTCCAAAAATGATAAACAGCCATTTCATCCGTTCGAGAAACGGGGTGGTCTTGGTTGTGTGCAAAGCCAGATACAAACCCAGCGGAAAATAGATTCCCCAGTCTGCTATTGTGCGGGATAAAACCGGCACCACCAAACTGTCGGTCCAACCAGGCCAGAGCAGCCCATATTGCAGACTGTCCACTTTAAATATCAGGAAAATCTGGTAGGCGCTAATAACTCCCAGTAACGACAACCACCCAATACGCTGAGCCAGCTTGATCAGGATCGGTGACACTAGAATGTAAAATACGATCAGTGGAACAAAATTATATGGATAGCCTGTCAGCAGATTTTTGATGGTCTCCCAGATAGAATAACTGGTCCCAACCCCGATCCACTCTACCAGATAATAGACCAGTGACCAAAGTAGATATGGCCACAGGATGCCGATCAAGTTCGTTTTGACGATTTTAAAGCTAATCTGAGGCGGTTCTCCGCGCGCGGCGTAGGCATAAAAACTGCCAGAGATAAATAGAAATATGGGCACTGCTACCCAGCCGAACAGGCTGACTACCGTCAGGGCATCGCCGCCCAAACCCTGGGCACGGTTATAGCCCCATTCAACCGGGATAGACGTGCCAAGCACAATGGCGTGATGTAATATGACCAAAAATATGGCTATCCCTCGGATTGCGGGATAATGACGTTTCATCGAACTTTTTTATATACAAATACGAACCCGAAAAGGATAACCAGGGCGGATGCGATCGCCCCGATAATGATGGTGAGATTGTTACTCGTGGATGGAGGTTGAGATCCAGTCTGGTTGATTACTGGCACAGTTGGAGTGGGTGTAGCAAATACTGCGTTGGCTGTTTCCTGGGAGGTGACTGTAGGGGAGGCAACTACTACGGGTTGGGTTGTTTCAACTGCCGCAACTGTTTGAACAGGTGGATTAACTTCCACAAGCGCAGCCTCCAGAATCCGAGTACTGTAACTTAGTTCTTGAAAAGTCGATTCAGATAGAAAGTCAATATTTCGGGTGAGCGCCACAACCATGATCTTGCCCTGATGATTAACTGAAGCGGCTACCTCGTGGGCAATGGATCCTGCTTGTGACTCGTACGTGATGGCATCGCTTGATTGCCATTGTTGCCCATCCCACCAAAAATGCAAGATCATACGTTGATCTAAATCCGAACGATAAGATTGAAATAAATGAACATGCCCAGCCATGTCAATTCCAGCCGTAGCCTCACCAATCTCGCCTAGTACCGAGATAGGAATCGAACGCTGCCATGTAGTGCCAGCATCGCTAGATACATCGTGCCAGATGCCAGGATTGTTGACATTCTCACCCTCCCACAAACGATGCAGAATGCCAGCGCCCTGCTCTAGCCAGCTGGATTGGATGGTGTGATCCACAATTTCCTGCGGCCCTTCCCAAGTTAAGCCACCATCACGCGATGTAGCAGCATACAAACCCGTTACGGCACCGTCCTCGAGGATCGAGTTCTTTGTCCACATCGCGTGATAGACATCGTTATCAACCTGAATCAAGCGCGGCTGTCCGACCATTTCCCAACCGTTTTGGGAAGCATTGAAAATCAACTGCGGTTCAGACCAGGTTTCACCCTGATCAGCAGACCGGACAAAATAAATACCACGGTCTTCATTTATTGGGACAGCATATGTGACAAGCAGCTCGCCGTCAATGCCCCCGGATAACGCAGGAGAGGTAACTCTCCCTTCTAAAGGTAATGCACTTGGATCAGACCACTCGAAAGGACTGATCGATTTATTGGCATTCGCCCAGGCAAAATAGATTTCACCCGTTGTTTTACCATTCCAGACTACATAAAGCTTTCCATCCGGTGCAGAGAGCACAGATAAATCACCGATATTTTTGTCGGGTGATTTGATCATTTCAACCGGATCACTCCAGGTTACTCCATCAAATTGGGTAATGTTTATAAATTCTCTATGCTCAGCTGAATCTACCTCATGCCAGATGGCACTAAATGTGCCGTCTTGATCGGATAAGACTTGAAGGCTATCAATATTCAAGTCTGTCGTCAGCATGACCTGTGGTCTGCTCCATGATGTTTCGGGGGGAAACCAATCAGCTCTTGTGCCCAGTGGTCTGGAAAGCAACCATGTATCTCCATTACCAATTGTGTCTGAACCAACGACATACAATTCATCTAGAGAGTTAACCGCTGCTCGCAAACCTTCCAGTTTTACCAGATTATAAGAAACAGGATCGGAAAAACTATCCAATATTTGCTGTGATTGTGGACTGCTCCATGAATCTCCATCCCATGCCACTAGGAAACTGGTCTCCTGGATTTTAGTCAGGACAAAAATAAGATCATCTGCGCCATAAAACAACTGATTTGATTGCGGACAACCCACAAAATTCGTAAACATCTGGGAAGGATCCTGCCATGTCTCGCCCAGATCGTCGGAGAACTGGTAATTCTGCTTACAGTCAAACGCACTCTGCAATCCACTTTGCCATAAAACAAGCAAATTACTGGCGTATGCAATTGTCTGAATATTAAATGGGCCAGGAGGAATTTCTCCAGGACGTGGGCCATCTATTTCGAATGGCTCTGACCAGGCGACTCCATCATCTAAAGATTTAGATAGATACACGCGTTGTTGGGGAGCATCATCCCAGGCAACAAAAACCGCATCCGGATTAGCGCCTTTGGCGATTGATATATGCAAATGAGCATTGACGGACGTCAAGCCCCGAAAATACTGTGATTGAAAAATCGGTGTTACAGCTCCCCAGCCTGCACCAGCCGGGTCATAAGCACGCACATAAACTCCAGATGGGGTGGCATCTGTCGATAACCCAACCAGATATGCCACATAAAGCCGGTCATTATTCCCAATCGCAGCGTAGAAGGTCATGGCGTCGAGGCCCAGTTTAATCGGTGAGGTCCAGGAGATTGGATTTTCAGAGTCCTGGGCTAACACCCGACTATAAGACAGGACACCTAATGTATCAATCCAGAAGGCATGCAAATAACCTTGCTGATCGCTCAATATTTGTGGGGAGGCAGGAGCAAAGTTAAAGGTTAACCCAGTAGAAGATGTCCATTCTTGACCATCCCACTGTGCAGAGCCTTGATCTGCATAGATATCATTCCAAAAGACGTGTAGATTATCCAGAGAATCTATCGCAAACGCCGGTTGAGTGGTTCCTCCGGTTTGCGAGACATTAATAGGATCCTCCCACCCAGGCGATGGGTTTTGCGCCATGCTAATCGTCAACGGAATCTGAGATGTGACGATAATTATTAACAACGCCGCTGCGACGAAACGCAGCAACCATGATTGATTAATTTGCATGTTGTCTTTCCCGATCATCATTGATTACTTGACTGCAAGTAGTTAAACATTTGGTCGGCATTAGCAGACAGGGAAATATTACCTTGTTGATGCCACCACATGCGATAACCTTCCATCTCTGAGGCAGCTTCAGGTAGATTACTGATCAAAAGATAAGCGCTTTCAAAATCCCCCGACCAGACATATGCGTATCCCAACTCTTTGCGTATACCGGGATGTGTTGGATCAACCTGGTGTGCAGTCTCCAGATATTTAATGGCGCTAACATAATCGCCGCGGTCCATAGTAATTAATCCCATGCGATGATTGGCAGTTCGTTGACGGGGATTAATTGCAAGCGCTGCTTGGAATTGGTTCGATGAGCACATGAGACTGTTCATAGAGCGCCCTTCAATCCAATTCTCACAAGGATAGTTGATCAATTCTAACTTTGCCATCTCCACTGCGCCCAGGTTTGCCTGTGCAGCAGCGCGAATAGTTGGAATCGCAAACAAGCCTATCCCGAGAAGTAAGACCACGACGGGAACCATCCAGGCACTCGTCTTTGAGCGCACGCTGGAGGTTGCGGTAAAGCCTTGTGCATGAGCCAGCTCATTGCTCGAAGCATAAGCCTGACCCAGTACCAGACCTGGGATTACAAACAGGAATGGCGTGCCCCGTATGCCATACAGAGCATCGTCGAACAAGCCGTGCCCCAGCAGTACAATCGCAGCCGCCAGCAATCCTAGAAAAAGATTCTGTTGTGCTCCAGTGACATGAGGATTTAAGATTTCTCGCGCCAGATAATAAATAGTTAAACCAAAAATTGCTAAAAATGATACTAGTGCGAACAACCCCTGTTCAATGATCAGGTCAAGGAATAAATTATGAGCGTAGCGAAAATACAAGAATGGAATATCCAAAATATATTGTGAATATAGAGCTGCAAAGGATTGCAGTCCCCCACCGGTCAACCAGAAATCAGGAACCAAGTCGATCGAATTGCTAAATAACCCCGCTCGTGAATCAGCACTGGCTGTACCAGGCATTGCTTGAAGGAGACTAAAAATTTGGGATGAAAAGCCAATCAGGAGAAAAACACCAGTGCCAATTACCAGAGCCAGGCCAGATAAAAAAAGTTGGTTGGAGGTCCATTTTTGATCGTGAGACGCTTTTTTTGCCAGCACCCACCAGCCCCACACACTCAATCCAGCCGCAAGACTAGCCCATACAGCTCTGGAACTGCTCATGAACAATGCCATCCCCACCAGCAGCAAGCTGATCAATCCAATTGCCCGTTCTACTGAATGCCTGGAAGTACTGGTTTGCCAGATGTAAATCAGGATGATTGGTAACAGGACTGCCAGGATTCCCGCAGGAATATTGGCGTTATCAAATATGGTTGGCAGATTAACCCGGATCTTCATCCAACTCCAGCCGATCTGGTTAACTATCTCAAAATCGGCAGGCTGGGTATTCCAGTTATGCGATAAGAGAAAATATACAGCCAACAATGCAGCAGTAATACTGATTAAACCGTACGACCAGGAGCGAGCTTTGGGGCTACTTGCAGACAAGGCATAGAAGATGATTATGCCTGCCAGAAGGATCAGAAATTTATGAAAAGCAGCATGCTGGTCATACGCAGCCCACACCCCCACCATCGCCGTCACCAGGAAAATCGCAACCGGTATATTTATCAGTCCCTTATGAATAAAACGCCTGGTTACGAAAAACCGATAAACCCAGGTCAGCAGAGCAAGAAGTACGAACCAGACTCCGATCTGCTGGTTAAACCATACCACCACCCCGCTGACCCAGGAAATTAGAATGAATATGTGATCGCTGTAAGCCACTTCCTCATTATCCTGGCGAGTGGCTATCCATCCCCTAATCACGTAATTTGACACCTAAGTTGGATGCCAGCTCGCCTGTGAGCGGAGCTCCCGTATCAGTGGTTGCCCAGCTGAGGTGTTCCAGCCCAACAGAAAGGGCAGATTTCACCGTGGACCAATCGGAGGCCAGCATCTTGAGGTAAGTAAGCATCGGACCAGGACGGAAAGCCCATTCTCGGAAAGCGCGTTTCTGCCAGTAGAGTAGTTTCTCTGCCGGCAAGTCGGGATAATCCAGGACTGTGCCTTTATCCATATCGACCTGCTCCCAGCGCGTACCGGGTCTGAACCAACCCTTTTCAACCACTTCAAAGAAAAATGGTGTGCCAGGATACGGAGCAGCCACATGGAATAGAGCGATATCGAGGGGCAGTTTTTTCGCAAAATTGATTGTTTCACGAATTGTGGCTTCTGTTTCACCGGGCAGGCCAATAATAAAGTAACCCCAGTTCTTAATGCCAGCCTTGTGAGCCCAAGCCAGCGCCCGCTCAGCTTTATCAGGATATGCGCCTTTGCGTGCGTGCTTGAGAATTTGTTCGTTGCCGCTTTCAATGCCCCAGGATATCAGGTGGTTGCCGGCTTTCCCCATCATAGCCAGCATCTCTTCGTCAACATAGTCTACGCGGCTGTTGCTTGTCCACTTGATGTTGATCTTTTCGTCGATCATCCTCTGGCAAAGATCCATCACCTGATCGCGATTGACGGTAAACAAATCCGAATACATATGGATATTGTTTATGCCAAGCTCTTTCAAGCGCCACAACTCATCCATAATGAGTTTGGGGGAACGTAGCCGAGTTGTGTATTGGTAACTGACATGCTTAATGCAATAGGTACAGCCTGCTGGACAACCTCGCGAAGATAGAATGAATGTAAATGGTCCCTTGATCAGGGGCATGCGGTATTTATCCAGGGGCAGCAGCTCGTGCATGGGGATTGGTAAATCATCCAGATCGGCCACAAAAGGACGCGGCATATTCATGATGACTTCGTTGTCCTTACGCCAGGCCAGCCCTTTGATGCCATGCATATCCACCGAACCATCCTCATTCAATGAAGGCTGGTAATGCGGATCATGGTTGGCAAAAATGCGTTGAATTTCTGGTGAACGATGGTCAAACTTATTATCCAGGTGATCCAATAGATCGCGGATCGTCAGATCAGGCTCACCTACCAGCACAAAATCCAGACTCGGGTAAGGGCGCATACTCTCACGTGGAATAGGAGTGACATGGGTTCCAAAAGCGATCGTCTTCGCTCCTCGTGCATGAGCCAGAAAACAACCGTACATATCATTTTCCAGCGTGGGGGCGGTTACCTGGGTGAGGTAATAGCGCGGCTGATATCTATCCAACAGCTTTGTAAACTCAGGCCAGCCCATGCGCTCAGCATTACAATCCACAACCTTTACCTTATACGCCGGATGGAGCAATGCTGCCATTTGGGCCAAAGATACCTGAGGCCAGATCATGTTTTCGCGCGTTCGCCGACCTACGCGATGCTGGGTACGTATCCAGTATGCGCCATCAGGGGTGGGTGGATTGACCAGCATGATATCCACTGCATCAGGTGATCGATTGGCGCTCATCAAACCCTGGCGTACGATTTCATCAGCATTGGGAAAATTCACCATGCGCATTTTGGGCAACGTACGGGCGCCCATATTTTCTTTAATCTGATCTTCGCTCATCACAATACTCCTAACTTATTCAGGTGTTTTCTCGACACCTGATCTACCTACTCTAGATTACAGGTTCCAGACCAAGATCTTTATTGATAAGGAGCTCACGCTGGCTCAGTTCTTCTAAAACCCGCATCAGAATCCAATACACAGCCAGTTGGACACCCACAAGAATGAACATCGCACTACCCAGCAAGTATAACCACAATCGGGAAATTTCCCAGCCCTGTATACCCAGGATGACAGTAACAATCCCCAGGACCAAACCAACGAGAACCCCGACCAGACCCATCCAGCCAAAATGGTGATCTAAAGAGGGGGTAAAGATGGGGCTTCCAAATAACCCCTGGCGAATCGGCTGCTGGTAAAAAAGGGTGACCAGGTAATTGAACGTGGTTCCCAACGCAAAAATGCTTATACCAGCCACAGCCGATACCAGCATCCAGAATACTGCTGCGATACCCCATGGTCCCAGGGTAGTAATGCCACTCAGGCGGGCAATCAACAAACCCACCCCTACCAGGAAGGCAATCCCTACCCCGCCGATGCCGATCAAACCCAAGATGCGAACCGGGTTGTAAGCCATCACAGTCCAGATCATTGACTGTAAGAATATTGACCCATCACGTACAACACTCAGCTTAGAACGTCCCAGGCGTTCGCTGTACGGTATCGGAACTTCAGTCATCGAAATTCCCTCATGGATTGCACGTGTGCTCATTACAGGTGTCAAATTCAAGCCATCCGGGAGGGGATACATACGCTCTAGCACAGTGCGTTTGAAGACGCGCATACCGCTGGCGCTGTCTGATACATGTGTGCGCCCGACCAGGGTAAGCAGTCCGGCAAAGAATATATTCCCGATGCGGCGCGTCACGGGCATTTTGCTATCTGCGCCTGCCATGCGCGATCCAATCACCAGATCCGCGCCATTCATGGCCGCCTTGCATAAGGCCGGGAAATATTCTGGGGGATAAGTTCCATCCGCATCCAGAAAACCAATCAATTCGCCTTCCGCCTGCGAAAAGCCGGTTTTCAAGGCTGCACCATAACCCTTGTTTATGGGATGGCGAATCAGGCGCACCCCCTCTATCTGGCCGGCAATTTCAGCGGTTTTGTCACGCGAGCCGTCATCGACCACCAGTAGTTCCAGATCAGCCACTCCGGCTTTAATCAGATCGTCTTTTACGGCAAGAACGCGATGAACAATCTCGGAAATGCCGTCTTCTTCATTATATGCAGGTATTACCACAGATAACATGGTCATAAATTCGCCTCATTTACATCCAAATAAACTTGCCTGTTAGAGCGCTCTTTTGAAGCGCCATCAATAGTCTTGATCAGTTTTGCCGGCACCCCGGCAACAACCGTATGGGCGGGAACATCCTGAGTCACCACGGCCCCGGCAGCCACAACCGCGCCTTTACCTACACGCACACCGTCTGTGATGATTGCACCGGCCCCCAGCCAGACATCATCTTCAATCACAATTCCCTCGGCTGTTATGCCCTGTTCGACGAAAGGCCGCTGGGGATCAGAAAATACATGATTGACCGCAATAATTTGCGTAAACGGAGACGTGTAAACACGGTCTCCAATGACTACACCACCCTGCCCGCGGATCACCGAATATTCCCCCACCAGGCTATCGCGCCCAATTCGTATTCCAGCGTGCGGTAGATCACGGAAATTGTACACATGCAAGACTGCCCCGTGCATCACCAGGGAATTCGCACCGATCTCGATTCCATTTGGGCAGGCATGCAAATAGACCCCTTGATCCAGATAAGCTCCTGCACCTAATTTAATGTGATCTGCAAAGCGCAAACGCACACCGTTCTCAATTGCAGCCCAGCCATCCATACGGAGGATCAGGCGATAGAAAATTCCACGCAGGCCAATCCCGACGATAGTGGGAACCCAACCGAACACGGCGTAAAGAAGTTGTTCGAGAATATAACGACCAAAGCCAGAAGCCTGGCGGAGAATATATAATCTGAGCTGTGCAAGCATGGGAGAAATTATTTCCGGGTATGCTCCGCCCTTCCGACATGAGCGGATCATCTATATTATCGGGTAAGACTCTGGATCAGGTCTCACTATGTTCGGTCGAGCTGGCTGAGATCAGCCATAAACCAGTATAATGAAGGGCATGCTGCCCGCATTATTTCTCGACCGTGATGGTGTCATCATTGAAAATCGCGCCAACTATGTACGCACCTGGGAAGATGTTGTTTTCTTCCCGTCTGCACTTGCCGCACTAAGCCTGGCAGCCGTAATGCCACTCCGGATTGTGATCGTGACCAACCAGTCTGCTGTCGGACGAGGAATTATCAGCCTGGCGGCAGCGGAAGAACTTAATCAGCGCATTGTTCTAACAATCGAACTTGCCGGCGGGCGCATCGATGGTGTCTATATGTGCCCGCATGCTCCAGAAGAGCAGTGTGAGTGCAGAAAACCCAAACCTGGGTTACTGCTGCGCGCTGCCCAGGAACTCTCCATCGATCTGTTGCACTCCATCATGATCGGCGACGCCCAGAGTGATCTTCTTGCCGGGCAGGCGGCTGGTATCAGTAACCTCATTATGGTCAAAACGGGCCGTGGTATCGTCCAAGCCCGTTTGAACCCGGCTGCGCTACAAAAACCATATTGGATTGCTGACGATTTAGCCAGTGCACTTAATTCTTTGCCGGATCTGCTTGGTCAAGTCCCTGAATAATTATTCACCAATCAACAATCCAGGCGTCTCATTTGGCTAAGCTGTTGGGAATCTACAGCCAATCCTTGAGCGTACGCCCGCTCGCGCAGGACCTGCGAGATCATATGCTCTAACGCCAGGTGGATATCTTCCACATGCTCAATTGAATCGCTTGGAACATGGATGTGAATCTGGACCATCTCACCCAGCAGCCCCCCGTCAAACCCGGTAAATCCCACCGTTACTGCACCTGCCTGATTGGCAACTTCGATCGCTCGCAATACATTCGGGGATTTCCCACTGGCTGAGATCCCTACCACGATATCTCCAGGCTGAACAAAGCTGGTCAATTGCTGCGCAAACACACTGTCATATCCTTCATCATTCGCCAGGGCAGAGAAGATAGCCATGTTGTCTGTCAGACCGATTACCTTGAAATTCGGCAATTCAGATTGGCGTGTGTTTTTTCCTAAATCACAAACAAAGTGCGAGGCAGTTGAGGCGCTGCCACCATTTCCCATAATGAAAACCTGCCGTCGTTCCAACCTGGCAGCATGCAACAGATCAATTACCTGATTTATCTGATCTTCAGGAAGTTGATCAAGGGTGGCCTGCAAACCTTTAATATATAGACGTACGCTATCCATGCCAGATACCTCTCTTAACTAAACGCTAATTTACCGGTGATAATTAAAGATTACTTTCGAGCCGTCGTGCTCCAGACCAAAAGGAAGCTCCTGAAGTGGCTCAAGGGTCTCGCGCACCGCGTTCTGATATTCGTGCGGGCAGTATAGTAGTAAAAAGCCTCCCCCACCCGCGCCTGTGATCTTGCCGCCTATTGCACCCGCCTTGCGGGCCTTCGTATAAAGATCATCAATTGTGCTGTTACTGATTTGACTGGCTAACTTCTTCTTCAACTGCCAGCTCTCATCTAACAAACGTCCAAAATCGTCCAGGTTGCATGAGCGCAACGCCTCCGTTGCGATATTTGCCATCTGTTTCATCTCTCGCAAAACTAACAACCGGTCCTGAATATTATTCTGCTGTTCGCTCAAAATGCGCGCCGATTTGCGGGAAATGCCGGTATAAAACAGGAGCAGATTTTCATTTAAGGTGCGTGAAACATTTGGATCAAGCTCGATCCGCTGCGGGCAGACTTCGCCCTGCGGGGAGATTTCGAGCAGGCGCAACCCGCCGTAGGCCGCTATGTATTGGTCCTGAATACCAATCGGCTTCCCCAAGACATCAATTTCGATTTCACAGGCTTCCTTAGCTAATTGCCTGGCCGGAACGATCTCGCCCAGCAAAGTGTAGAGCGCGTGCAGTGCGCCAACTGTTACTGTACTCGATGAGCCCAAACCAGATCCAGCAGAAGGAATATCACCCATGGTGGTGATCTCGACACCCTGCTCCACGCCCGTCTTACGCAGTGATTCACGGATGAGTTCATGATGAATCTCATCGATTTGATCAGCCATCTCAGTCATCGTATAACCTACACGCAATTTGTGATCAAAGCGCGGTTTTACAGTGACAAAGATATACTTATCAATTGCTGAAGAGAGTATAAGCCCGCCCTCTTCGCGATAAAAAGATGCGAAATCAGTGCCGCCTCCAAAGAAGCTGATGCGCAGAGGAGTCTGGATAATGATCAAATAACACGCTCCGCTTTTTTGAAATAGTCAACTGTGTTAGCCAGACCGGCATACAAATCTAGTGTTGGCTCCCACCCGAAAACTCGCCGAGCTTTCGCTGCATCCAAGTAGATCTTACTGGTCTCACCCAATATCGCAGGGCGGTGAGTTGCCTCTAATGGATAACTGGTTATTTCTTTCAAGGCCTGGTAGATTTGATTGATCGTAGTGCCCTTACCTGATCCCAGGTTGAAGATACCACTTTCATGAGGTACAGTAACTGCCAATAAGTTCGCCCGAGCGCAGTCATAGACATGCACAAAGTCGCGCTCTTGCTCTCCGTCTCCATTGATGCGAACCTGTTCACCTTTCAACATCTGACCGGTGAAAATTGCAACCACCCCGGCCTCGCCATGTGGATCCTGGCGTGGGCCATAAACATTGGGATAGCGGATAACCGTATAATCCAGGCCATAGTTCTCATGATACATATACAGGTAATGTTCAACTGTGTGCTTGCTGGCCCCGTACTGGCAGATCGGATTGATGGGATGTTCTTCGTCACAGGGCAAATAAACCGGCTCACCGTAAACCGCCCCCCCTGTTGAGATATACACAAAGCGCTTGACCCCAAAACGGCGCGCATTTTCCAGAAGATTGATCGAGCCTAAAATGTTTACACTGGCATCGAAAAGCGGCTCAACAATCGAGCGGCGAACATCCATTTGAGCAGCATGGTGATTGACAAAATCGGGAAGCTCCTGTTCGAAGACTGAAGCAACCTCCGGGCTGCGTATGTCCATTTGAATAAACTTGGCGCCCGGGTTTAAGTTAGACTCTCGTCCGGTAGACAAGTCATCTAAGATTACGACTTCCAGACCATTCGCCATCAACAGATCGACCACATTCGATCCGATAAAGCCAGCGCCACCTGTAACCAAAATTTTCATAATGTAACTCCTGAAAGAGACCTACAACGAAATCAAACAGCCAGCCTAGTAAGCGCCACGCTTCTTAAGCACAGCTGGAATGGTTTGGAACAGCAGCTGCAGATCCATCCAGATGCTCCAATTTCGCACGTAATACATATCGTAGCTGACACGCTGCTCATAACTGACATCCGAGCGACCACTAACCTGCCACAAACCTGTGATCCCGGGACGGACAGTCAGCAAGTTAATATCCCACTGGTCGTATTTTCCCAACTCTGGGCAAGTAATCATACGCGGCCCCACGAGGGACATCTCCCCAGTTATTACATTGAATAATTGAGGCAGTTCATCCAGACTGGTTTTGCGCAGAAAATGACCCAGTCGTGTAATGCGTGGATCATTCTTGAGTTTGTAATTGGCTTCCAGCTCAGCCTTTAATTGTGGGTTGTCCTCTATGAGCTTATCGCCATCAACGATCATGGTTCTAAATTTCCACGCAAAAAACTCACGTCCATTGACGCCAAGGACCTTCCGCCTGTGGAACACCGGTCCGGGAGAGTCCAGCTTAACCGCAATTGCTATAGCAGCCAGCAAGGGCGAAAGAAAGATCAGCCCAGGGATGGTAAACACGTAATCCATTACACTTTTCATCAGTCGATCGGTACCAGAAAGACGCACCTGGTTGATACCAACCAGCGGTACATTGGCGAATTCTTTGACAGTCAAACCCGTGGTAATAATTTCATACAATCCTGAGGACATACGAACATTAACACCGCTGGCAACCCCATAGGCTTTGAAAATTTCCAATAAACTATCTCGGGTTGTAAAAGCACTGGTTGACAAAATGATTTCCTCTACCTGGTATCTATTTACGATAGCGGGCAGTTGCTCAACTGTACCTAAAGCGTAGAGATCCTTCGTCAGCAGTGTTCCAGCAGGGAATTTCTTGTCCACGAAGCCCATAATATGCAAGCCAGACGCGCGCCAACCCACCAATTGTTGGGCAAGAGAGAAACCCTCATCATTTGCTCCAACAATAACTGCCGGAGATAAAAAGTAACCAAACTGGCGCAGCGAATAAATCACTCGCCGTAAGGTGAATCTACCCAGGGCGACAAAAAAGAATGAAAAACCCCAAGCCATGATCAGCCAGCCGCGGGCAAAAACCAATTCAGGGAGCAAGAAGCCTGCAGCTATCAAAGAAAACATTCCCAGTGTTGCACCGTTAAAAATCAGGGCGTACTCGCGTGTGCCGCCTAATAAGTAGCGCCGGTTATATAAGCCAAGGCTGGCAAAAATAAACAGCCATACTGGAAGTAAAACGATCACTAGGTTCTGGTAAAAGACGATCGATGGAATACTTTCGCCAGAAAAAATTTCAAGACCCAGCTCGAATCGGAGAATGTATGCCAGCCGAAATGCAAAGCCTGTCATCAGGATATCGTTAAGCACCAGCGAAAGCAGAAATAGGCGCCACTGCCAGCGGCGCGGCACCGCTATCGACGCCTTCCGTATCCTGACTGCTTGAGGTGTCTGCAGTAATGAGTCAATAATAGGTGCTGTTGATTGCATTGATAAATCCTCCAATTAACACCCGGACCGCCTGTAAGATAACTCGCGTTCCATGATGAGCCAATTTCGTCTACCTCTTTAATGGCATCACAATGTTATGGGAGCAATTCAAGAGTGTTCTACTTTATCGTATATGTTGCTTAGGTACGGTTTCTACTGTTCCACCCAGCTTCTGACCAATCATAACTCTGTCGATCCAAGAAGTCTCCTAGACAAATACACCAGAGATAAACCCGAGTGATGCTATCAGTATTGTCCGATTTAGTCAAGCTACTTATCAGTCCCACAAAATCAACGACAGAGTTTATATCCTTCAATTATCAGAACGAAAACAGCTGGGTTTTGTCGCCCTCCGGTTCTTCATCGCCTTACACCAGTGCGGGCACTGGATTTTCACCGACCAACTTCCCAGCAAAACCGATTGGTTTAATCAAGCTGGTTCCCCGAAGCTTAGGCCAGTAGTATGCCCACAAGAGAAAAAAATACTAACTCACTCTTGTTACATTGCTCCAAATTATTAAGGTAATTATTAAGACAAATATCATCAAATCCTTGAAATATCATACCTGAATGCAACTATTAAGTCAAGTCACCTTAAGTAATTGTTAAGTGTTTATTATCTATTTGTTATAACTTTCACCATAAGGCAGTTGGATTATACAACTACACTCACGAGTTTGTTTTAAAATTAGGTTAAATTTCCGATAAATCAGACAATATTATCAGATTTGTTAGCGCATTTTTGCTAACTCTTACCAGGCAAAACCAAAAATAAGGTCATTTACGTTGGTCAGTGTCGGTCCGGGTTTAAGTAAATCATCCAAACCAGCAAAAAAATGATAACTGTTATTCTGCTTCAAATACACCTCCGGCAGTGAACCCGCTTCGAGCGCTCTCTTCAATGTATCACCAGTTACCACCGCGCCAGCCGCATCTGTGGGACCATCCCCCCCATCTGTGGCAAAGGTGACCAGGCACACATCTTTCAGACCAGAGAGTACTTGAACTGCCCCTAAAGCAACCTCGAGATTACGACCGCCCAATCCATCACCTTGTACAGTTACGGTTGTCTCTCCACCAACGATAATAACCCCTGGCGGTTTGACAGGTTGGTTGCTGGCAGCAACTTGCTTGAGTATGGACCCGATAAATTGGCCTGCCTGGCAAGCTTCGCCCTGCAGATAGGTGGTCAGTAGCATAGTATTTAATCCTGCTTCTCGAGCGGCTGTGCATGCTGCTTGGGCTGCCAGGTAATTACTCCCGACGATAAAATTCGCCATATTGTCAAAACAAGGTTCTCCAGGTTTACCTGTCTCGGCAAGCTGACCTCCCTTCCCAAGTTTAAGGCGTCGAATTACATTTTCAGGCGTCTGGTCGATCAACTCGTAGCGGGCCAGGATGTTGTACGCATCTTGAAAGGTGGATGGGTCAGGAACTGTAGGTCCTGAGGCGATAATATCCAGAGCATCTCCCAGAACATCGGATAAGATCAGCGCAACACCCTGACCTGGAAAAATCAATTTTGCCACTCCCCCACCTTTTATGATGTCGAGGTGCTTGCGAACCTGATTAATCTCAACGATATTTGCGCCACACTTTAACAATAATTCCGTTGTATGACGCAGATCTTGCAAGCTTAATTCTTCAGCAGGAGCTGTAAAAAGCGCTGAACCACCCCCAGAAATCAAGCACAACACCAGGTCTTTGAATTGCACCTGTTCTAGCAAGCGAATAATTTCTTGCGTGGCTTCTACGCCTCGCTGATCGGGAACTGGGTGACCCGCTTCCCGAATCAAAATCTCATTTCCAAGTTGATTGGCGGGGGCATGACCTTCTTTGACGATTACACAACCACGCGGATTCCATTCAGCCAGCAAGTCCACAACTGCTTGCGTCATGCGAAATCCTGCTTTCCCTGCTCCAATCACCCAGACCTGGCGGAATTCATCCAACCGGAATTGCTTATCAGCAACCACCAACACTCGATTCTCAAGGCGTAACACCCTCTCCACCGCAGTATATGGATCAACAGCTTGCAAGGCCGAGTGAATGATCTTGATGATCTTATCCCTGACTGGGAGATTATCCAGTGAATGTGAAGACAGCCGCATTTGTCCAACCATTATTTGTCCCTTTTGGGATTGCCCGGAAATTAATGCAAGTAACCATTCACAAAGCGGTTCTTGTGTTGGAGCACATCACCCCGAACTCGAGTTCGGGGTGATGATTGAATTGCCTGGGTGTTAGCTAATCGAATCTACTTGGTAGCGAGGCCATAGATACCAAACGATGGTGCTATGCAGACAATGCGGAATTTCTTACCCTTCTCGATCACCTGTGATGGACACTCCACCCAATTCTTCTTTGCTGCATCGTAGCGATAGATGGCCAGATTCCCTTCATCGAAGTAGCGTTTGAGTTTCCGGGTAGCCAGGAAGTACACATAATTTAACCCATAGGCAATAGTTTCTTGTTTGCCATCCAGGTTCGTGATGCGCACTTCGAGCCAACGGGTTATAAATTTGGGGTGGAGTGTTGTCTGAAGTCCGCCCTTGGCAGGCTCACGCGTGAGCTCCAGTGTCCCCGCAAAGGCTGAACTGGGCATAAAAACGCCTGCCTGTCCTAAGGCAACATCTACCTTTTTCTCAAATGCTATTTCATATTCACGCATAGATGTACTTGAGCTCGCTATGACCTCAACCCAGCTTCCTCCTAAAGCCCCCAGGGTAACCACCAATGCCAGAAATCCGAGGAAAAATCTCTTGAGACTAAACATGGCAATACTCCTTCCATATGATGGGAACATTTATCAGGCTCCACACGTCTCTAGGATAACAGCTTCATCCAGGCAATTATGTATTTGGTTAACGAGCTTAAAATCATTATAATGAAAAAAGTCACCAAATGCATCATGATTTTTGTGGAAAGCGACGGGTCAAAGGTTGGGAGATCAAGCTATACTTTCGGATGAATTTGGACTCATCCTTTGCAGGTTGATTAACAATAGATTTTCATTTATGCTACAGACAAGAGCTTGGATGAGAAGTAAGGTTCGGAGGATCATCAATGATTAAGAAACGCATCATCATCTGGATTGGCTTTTTAGCCAGTATAATTCTACTCCTGGCAGGCTGCAATTTCCCTGGTGTCCCCGCTTCAAGCAGCCCCACGGATGCAGGACTACTTTATACGATGGTCGCCCAGACTTTACAAGCCCGTATGACGGAAACCCCAGGCATTGAGATCACGCCCCAATTCCCAACATCTACGATTCCAACGCTGGCTGCGACCGCAACCTTTCAGCCGCTTCCATCACAAGCGCTTCCATCCCAGACCAGCATACCGGCGACTGCCACCAAAACTCAGGCGCCGCCAACCATCACACCGACATCCATCCCCTGCAATCGGGCGCAATTTATCAAGGATGTTACCGTTCCCGATGGCACGATCTATTCACCTGGTGTGGTATTTACCAAGACCTGGCAGTTCAAGAACACCGGTAGTTGTGACTGGACTTCGGATTATCGATTAATCTTTGCCAGTGGCAACCATATGAGTGGGCCAGATTCCACTGCCCTGCCCGGGAGAATTCGACCTGGTGAAAGCGTCAATCTGTCGATCGACCTGAAAGCACCTGACCGCGATGGCAGGTTCCGCGGTAATTGGATGCTGCGTTCCTCGAATGGTCAAATCTTCGGGATTGGCAGCGAGGGTGAAGGTGCATTTTGGGTGGAAATACGGGTTGTTTATCCCCCCGACTTGGGTTTCGAATATGACTTCGCGGCGAATTACTGCAATGCATCCTGGCGCACCGGCGCAGGCAAGCTTGCCTGTCCGACTACGACCAGTCTGGAAGATGGTAGCATTTCGCTATCTGACCGGCCTGTACTCGAAAATGGACGGCAGGAGAATGAGTTCACCCTGCTTACAGGACCTGAGCAGATCACGAATGGTTACATTACAGGAACCTATCCTGCGTACAAGATTAAGACCGGCGACCACTTCCTGGCGGATATTGGCTGCCTGAAAGACAGCCAGGGTTGTGATGTCACCTTCTTCTTAGATGGCATTCTCAGTGATGGAACTGTGCTAAGCCTGGGTTCCTGGAAAGAAACTTATGATGGACGGATCACCCGCGTTGACCTGGATCTCTCATCATTGAATGGTCAGAGTGTGCGCATTGTCCTGGGCGTGCGAGTCAACAGCCGGCCAAACCAGGCAAAGGCGTTCTGGCTGGTGCCTTCCATCCGGGCCAGCAAGGTAACCCCCACTCCAACCCGGACAACGGTTCCGCCAACGCCGACAGCGACGCGGCCAAGCCCGACCGCCATTCCACCTACACCCACACCATCTCCCACCCTGCCGAGTGTGACTGACTCGCCGGCGGCAGATGCGGCCCGTAGAGTATTAGCCGCCGACCTGGGGATTGATCCTGACCAGGTCATCGTGCGCAGCATCGAAGCCAGACAATGGACCGACACCTGCCTGGGTGTAAGCCTGACGGATCAAAATTGCCTTCCAGCATTGATAGATGGATTCAAGATTATCATGAGCGTCGCTAACACAATGTATGAAGCTCACACCAACCTGGACGGCACGATCGTATTCTGGTTCATGCTTTAGCAAATTCTCAAGCTGGTCTGTTATCCATCCCTGCGTGACCCGACATCACGCAGGGATATTTTTTAATTTATCCCCCTCGATAGCTTTTCAGCTTAAATACGATCCGCTTTGGTATATGGGATTCTGGCTGTAATTTTTGTGCCTTCAGCCAGGACACTGGTAATCGATAAACTCCCACGCACACGCTCCATCCGCTCCTGCATAGAGCGCAAACCCAAATGGCCTGGGAAAGCCGCGCTGGTATTGAATCCTTTCCCATTATCGCGAATCTCCAGAACCAACTGGTCACCATCGACCTGCAACGACAGGCAAATCTGTGTCGCCTGGGCATGTTTTACGGTATTGTGAGTGGCTTCTTGAGCAATTCGAAACAGGGCTTCCTTGCTGGCCAAAGGTATATCTGGTTCGGCGAAAAAGTCGGTGTGCACAATCATCTGATAGCGCGCCTGGAGCGCAGCCGCTTGCTTACGCATCGCTGCTACCAGACCCTCCGTTTCCAGTGATTCAGGGCGCAGCTCAAAGATCAAAGCACGCATTTCTGCCAGGCCTGCATCGGCCAGCTCCAAAACATAATCCAGTGGCTCTTCCAAAGCATTCCGTACACCCCGATCCAGCACCTGGCGGTCGAGCAGTGTCCTGGCTGTCCTGGCGCCGAGCGCAATGCCATACAGCGCCTGGGAGACTGAATCATGCAGCTCACGGGCCAACTTTTGTCGTTCCTGGATGGAGGCCAGCGATTGAGCCTGTTCGTATAAACGCGCGTTTTCGATAGCGACTGCCACCTGGCTGGCAAACGCCTGTGCCAGGTCCGCTTGACTACGCCGGTAATAGCCGGATTGGTCATGAGTAAGCTTTAGAAAACCAATCGGACCAGTTTTGGCTATCAATGGGATCATCAGATAAGATTTTTCATCGGTAGATTGATCGGATGTGGAGGCCAACAAGTGGGATAACCCAGTCTCCATTTCATCCATCAATTCAAATCCATCTGGGCCTGGCACAATGATTGGTTCAGTGCTCTTCAATAAATCATGAATGACAGAGCCAGGAGCGAGATTGAATCGCTGCTCACTCATCAGACGCTCGCTTCCGCGTTGGTCCAATTGAACAGCCTCTCGACCGTCAATGATAAAGATTTCAGCACTGTGATAGTCGAGGACGTCTTTTAGCTGGTCCAGGATCAAGGTTAACAGGGTGCGCAACTCGAGGGTTGAGGCAACGTTACGCGAAACCTCGAGCAGGGTATAAATTTCTCTGGTCCGCTCGCGCACGCGTTCTTCCAACAGTTTATAAGATTCAACCTGTTCGGTTACATCTCGAACCACAGCCAATGAATGGGGTTGCCCTTGATAGATAAAGCGGCTGCCGGTCACTTCTACGTGGAAGTGAGTTCCATCCTTTCGGATGTCAACAGCCCTACCGCGGAAGGATGTACCGATATTTACGCGCTGCATATAGTCTTCAAAAATCTTGAAGCTGTCGGGTTGGATGAACTGCGGCGGTTGGATACCACGGAATTCTTCAATCGTATATCCATGCATATGTGCTGCCGCTGGGTTAAAATCGACCAGCTCGCCATCCAACGTATTGATAAATAAGCCATCACTTACCGATTCAAATATACTGCGGTATTGAAGCTCGCGTTCTTTCAACATTAATTCAGCTTGCATCTGCTCAGAAATATCCTCAAATATCACTGCCAACTCAAGCACTACACCCCTTTCATCTGTGATGGGATTCATAATGAACTTTAGCCAGCGAGGTTGCTGCCCGGCCAGGGCTGGAAAATGCTCGGCTGTCAACTGGGTAGGAGGAATGGCGACAATTTCACCACTTAATGCACGGCGGATTGCAGGGTAAAGACCCAACGCCGCATTGATCGGATCGTTGAGGATGTTGTAACCCTCGATCTTTGGAAATATTATTGCAAACTGGTTGTAGAACGCTTGATTGTAGCCGATCATGTCGCCATTCGGTGCGAACAGTTGGATCGCAAAAAGCGATTGCTCAAACAATCCTCGGAAGCGGCTTTCGGAAATCATGATTGCCTCTTCTGCATGCAATCGCTCGGTTATGTCACGGACAATAACGATAAAGACGGAATCAAGCCCATATTGATAATCGGCAATGCTGGCCTCGGCAGGAAAACTGGAGCCATCTTTGCGAAAGCAGGTGAAAGTCATGGAGTTCGTACCTGGTAACTGATCAGATCCACGCTCCTGGTATTTGATCAGATTTCCTAAAATCTGATGGACGATCTTTTTCGGAAGAACCCGACTGATATGCTCGCCTAAAACTTCAGCTGCCTGATAGCCGAGAATAGATTCTGCGGCATTATTAAACAACTGGATCGCGCCTTGATCTGTGCAACTGATAATTGCATCCGGCGCTATGCGCAGGATATTCGATAGCTGCTCCTGGCTGTTCCGTAAAGCCTTCTCAATAACAAGGCGTTGTTGGATATCCTCATGGAGCTGCTGGTTTACTGAAGAAATTTCCTGTGTGCGCTGCTGCACAGCGTCCTTCAGTCGAGATTGGCGATCCGCAATCAGGAACACAGACAGGGTTATCAATCCTACCAGGGCGATCCCGATCAGCCGGAAGAAACTGAGTGGTGTTTGGATGGCAGACTGCCAGCCGCCTTTTGGTATGCCAACCAACTGCCAGGCACCATCTAATAACTCAACCGGCTGAAGAACCGGGCTCTGGTTGAGAATGTCGCCATTTCCATAGATTAATCTTCCACGTGTATCAAATAAAGCAAAATCCAGACCCTGATCAGTCTCATTAAAACCTGCCCATTCTAGCAGGGCGTTGAAATCAATAGCAATATCAATAATGCCCCAGAACTGATCATCCAGATAAACCGGACGTCGAGCGATTAAGCCTGTGCCGCCCTGCACCAGATTAGTTGGTCCACTGATGACCATTTCTTTGTTGGCAAGCATTCGCACAAGGTCCTCACTGATTTCGCTGTGGCGATCCTTGAGTGGTTCATAACCCAGCACCGCTCCATTTCCGCTCAGGGGATAGACATAACGCATGACACCGTCAGGAGCGAGGGCGATATGGCGAATTCCTGGGGTACTAAAAAATATTTCCTCTGCGAAACCATTGAACCGCCTTTCAAAACCCGGGTTGCCAGCATCCGTCTGGACAAAAGCGTGTAGACCTGTGAGCAGCGATACTCGGCGGTTGACAACCAGTGAGAGTGTATTTCCCCGCAAGCCGACCTCTGTCGTAGTTTGGGAAATGTGCTCTGCCAATAAGCTCTGCTCGTACCAACTCGCTGCCCGCGCCCAGAGCAGTATTAATACAATGACAACCAGCATGGATATCCACCAGGATTGTCTGACTTTGTGTACGGCATTCGTTAATTGCTTGAAAAGGGATAGCTGACTCATAGATCGTTACTCCCCTGGTCGCAGGTCTGGCAGCAAATCGATGACCAATGGTCGAACAAATCTTCCCGGGTTTAGGGATGAGCACTCATGGCAACGCGCAGAAATTGTACTTGCTTTTGGCGAATATATTAGTTCGAGTTTTACGATCCAAACACTCAAATTTCGTTCTGGTATTCAGATAATTATTATCCTATAATTCATCGCAGGCGCTGAGGGTGTACCCCTTTTTGTGTCTCTTCCTGTACCAGTCGGCGACACCCTTTGTTTCAGCAGAATGGTTTAATAACCTCGAATAATGAATGATGGAATAATACCAGGAGAATTGCCATGTTAGATGTGATTGTAATCGGTGGTGGGCCAGCCGGTGTAACCGCAGCCCTACGGGCGCGTGAACTGGGTGTTGAAGTTGCTTTAATCGAACGCAGCCAATTGGGCGGCACCTGTACCAATGACGGTTGTGTTCCAACGCGTGTTCTGGCTAAGGCCGCGCGCCTGGCTCGAGATGCACAACAATTCTCTAATTATGGTCTGGATGGATTTGTACCAGAGCTAAAATTCGAGCGATTAATGGCTCGCACCCAGGAGATGGTTTACAGGATCCACGAAAAGAAACAAATTATTAATCACCTGCAAGAAAGCGGTATCCAGGTCTTTACGAACTCCGGGCCAGCCCGATTCGTTGATGCGAATACTATAGCTCTCTCAGGAGACACCACGCTGCAAGCCAGCAAATTTATTTTGAGCGCCGGTGGACATGCAAGACGGATAAACTTCCCAGGCAGCGAGCTGGCATTGACGCATTCGGACATCTGGTCATTGAAGAAACTGCCGCGTTCTCTGGCAATTGTTGGAGGCGCGGCAACTGGCTGCCAGCTGGCATCCATCTTTAATGCCTTTGGCGCAGAGGTAACCATCCTGGAAATGCACCCAAGTATATTGGGGCTGGAGGATGAAATCCTGTCACAGGCAATATCAAATTCATTCCAGGAACGCGGTATCCGGATCATCTCTCAGATAGGTGGAATTGATCGCATCGAACGCAGCGATGATGGGCTGCAGCTCTGGTATATCAACCAGGGAAAAACGGAATCTGTGATTGTTGAAGCCGTTGTCCTGGCAGTGGGATGGGTAGGAAATATCGAGAATCTGAATCTCGAAGCGGCTGGTGTGAAAACAGAACGCAATTATGTGGTTGTCGATGATAGTTTGCAAACCTCAGCAGCGCATATCTTCGCTGCCGGGGATATCACCGGGCGCATGATGCTGGTACAAAGTGGTAGTTATGATGGGCGTATGGCAGCCGAAAACGCGGTCTTAGGCGTGCAGCTACCCTACCGCCATCAAATCGTCCCACATGGTGGCTTTACTGATCCTGAATATGGCAGTGTAGGATTGACCGAGAAACAGGCGCGCGCCAACGGATTGGATATCACTACTGCGGTGATCCCATATGCAGACCTTGATCGTGCGGTTGTAGATGGGCGAACAGAAGGCATGTGCAAGCTTATTGTCAATACCGAAACCCATCGCATCCTTGGAGCACACATTGTTGGTGAACAAGCCTTAGAAACAATTCACCTGGTTGCTGCCGGCATGCTGGCGGATATGTGGGTAGAACAACTGGCAGAGCTGGAAATTGCTTACCCAACTTTTACTGCCTCAATCGGACTTGCGGCACGCCAGATTGTACGCGAGCTGGGCGTTATGCCTTTAGCTGCCCAATGGCGCACGTTAGGAAAACCACATGCCGAATGGGAGCGATCGAATCCGGCGTGAACTTAGCTCACAGCATTCGCCAACGATCATGGATCAACAGACAGATGGACGATCAATTTTCCAATAAGATACTTTCGCCAAGGCGCGCTTTTGAGCGAGACCAGTTTGTTACGCGCTGGTTGGTCATGGTCGTGGTCTTATTGGGCGTCTTTACTTTAATAGCTGCTCCCTTGCTGGCATTGTCCTGGAAAGAGATCCCCTTCCCTGGTTTTGTGATTGAGCATACTCAGGTGGTAGCGAACATTGAAGGGAATAACTGGACAGGTAGATCGGCAGGCATCAATTATCCTGAACGACTCACAAGTTTTGGTGAATACATCATCGAATCACCGCGCGATTTTGAGCGCGCAAAGTGGGAATATCCCCCTGGGCACCATGTACGGATTCGCACGATCCTGCCAGATGGCACATTGAATGATCACCGTGGGGTCCAGATGATGGAATTTCCTACATCTGACCTGCTGCGCTACTTCTGGTTACCATATTTTATCGGTGTGGTGTACTTCGCCATTGGTTTCCTGGTGTATCTTCTACGCAGCCAGTCACCGGTTGGCCGGACGTTTACCTATTTTTCCGTTACGGCTGCCATCGCCTCAGCTCTACTCTTCGACCTGATTACCACCCACATTGGATCTGTTCTGTGGACATTTGCGATCTCACAACAAGGCGGCGCTTTGATTAGCCTGGCTTTGCTCTTCCCAACACCGATAAAACCTGTCCAGGAGCGCCCCTGGCTGAGATTCCTGCCGTATCTGGTTTCCATGGCGCTGGCTGTTTGGGGTGTACTCACTATCACGGATATGCAGAATCCCTGGAGCTATATCATTGCCTGGCGATATAGCTACATCTATATTTCAATTGGAATGTTGTTTTTCCTGGTAATGATGGTTGGTCGCCAGCGAACGATGAAATCTGCCATCAACCGCCAGCAAACCCGCATCGTCTTACTGGGTGGACTGCTTGCCTTTCTCCCCCTGGCATTCTGGCTGGGCGCTCCGTTATTCGGTACGTTTATCCGCTGGAATCCAGATATCTTCCTGCCATTCTTGTTAATCTTCCCGCTGTCTATTGGGGTGGCTATCCTGCGCTATCGCTTGTGGGATATTGAAGTGCTGATCAATCGTGCCATGGTTTATGGCGCGGTGACCGTAATATTGGGTATTGTGTTTATCGTCAGCGTTTTAGGGCTGCAGCAAATCTTCAGTCTGATCACCGGTTCCGAATCTGAGCTTGCTGCCGTCCTCTCCACCATCATCATTGTCACTCTGTTTAATCCCCTGCGTAATCGACTGCAAGAGGGGATTGACCGCCGGTTTTACCGGCGCAAGTATGATGCAGAAAAGACCTTGATCGCTTTTTCCGCGGCATTACGCGATGAAGTCGATCTGGATAAGCTGTCGGAACGCTTGCTGAATGTCCTCGACGAGACGCTTGAACCCAATGCAGCCGCCCTGATATTGATTGACCGGAGTGAGAAAAATGAACCGGTCTCAACGAGAAATTAAATGTCATTAAATCCAGGAATAATCATCAGCAATCTACTGCGGCGGGCTGGTCTATTGACGACGGTTAGAGAACAGGCTGCTCAAACTGCGGGGCGCGCCGGAAACTTTCCTCAGATTACGGTTCATCAAAACGACCCGATCGTCGCATACTTCGAAAAATCACCTCAAATTGCTGATGTAAGCAAACTTAATCTGGATTCTCCGGCGTTGAAGTCACTGCGTGCAGCAAACGCGGCGTTAATTGCGCCTCTTCTAAGCAGTGGAGAGATGGTTGGATTGTTAATCCTAGAATCGAAGCGCAGCGAACAGGAGTATTCAGCCGACGACCGCCAGCTTATCAATACGCTGGCAGCCCAGATAGCTCCCGCAGTTCGCGTAGCGCAATTGGTGCAGCAACGTCAGGTCGAGCTGCTTGAAAAAGAACGCATTGAGCACGAGATGCAAGTGGCGCGTTTGATCCAACAAACCTTACTCCCCAAAGAGCCGCCTTCAATTTCCGGATGGCGATTGGCGCTGCATTACCAACCTGCCCGGGCAGTAGGCGGCGATTTTTATGATTTCTTTCCCCTGCCAGATGGTCGGATAGTCGTCGTTATCGGGGACGTGACCGATAAAGGTGTGCCTGCGGCGTTGGTCATGGCAACCACGCGGGCGATCTTGCGTGGCTCAGCCAGGCGCATGTTATCCCCTGGCGAGGCGTTAAAACGCACAAATGAATTACTTCTTCCCGAAATACCCGGGCATATGTTTGTAACCTGCCTGTATGCAATCCTTGATCCCAGAACAGGCGTGATCCAATTCGCCAATGCCGGACATAATTTGCCCGTTAGCTGCCAGAACGGGAATGTCCGAGAACTCCGGGCAACCGGTATGCCGCTGGGACTGATGGAAGACATGCAATATGAAGAAAATTCAGCCATTATCCAACCCGGAGAGTGTTTGCTGCTCTACAGCGATGGGCTGGTCGAGGCGCATAATCCGCATGGAGAAATGTTCGGTTTTGATCGATTGCGTACCAAGATGTCTTGCTTTGCAAGGGGTGATATGACGTTGGTGGATTTCTTAATGTCAGATCTGAGTTCATTTACTGGAGCAGGTTGGGAACAAGAAGACGATGTGACCCTCCTGACTCTGCATTATCAACAACCTGGAGAAGCTTAATGGCAGCCTCGCCATCCAACACTCCCGAGGTCACCAATCCAGGCATGGATTGGCAGCTGCTCTCGGAGATTAATCTTCCCAGCCAACCTGGCGCTGATCATCTCGCCATGGAGCTTGTGGCGCGCATAATCGAGGATTTGCATTTACCACCTGGTAGACTGGAACAACTCAAGCAAGCAGTAGCAGTTGCAACATCGAATGCCGCAAAAAAGAGAGAGTTCACGACAGCCGGGCTTCCGCTATCTATCCGGGTTTTGACTACTCGCCAGCTTATTGACATCCAGTCTGACCCTGCTTCATCTAATGACATTCCATCTCAATCATCATCCATGAGTTCGGAAGAAAATGTATCCAGGAAGGAATCTTTGCGCGGTTGGGGTTTCTTTATAATTGACAAAACCATAGACGATCCAACATTAAATCAGGAAGGTACGCGGCAGCGTATAGAGCTTTATATTTATCTCGAAGGCGGCAGAAATGCTTCCCGCAAAGGCTAGCACTCATCTCAAAAATGTGGGGTGGTCCGAGCAAGTCCATATGTCCCAACATTTGAGAATCATGAAGGAGAGATCAGATGACAAACAACCAATTGGAATTGACCGTTAGGAAGGTGAAGGGCAAGCTCAGCATTATTGATGTTGTTGGCGATATCACCGCATTTGTTGAGGATCAGCTGCAAGGCGCCTATCAGCAGGCAACCAGCGCTGGTATTGATAGCATCGTATGGAATTTCAGTCAGTTGAATTTCATCAATAGTTCAGGAATCGGCTTGCTGGTCGTCATGCTGATCCGCGCCCGCAAGCAGAATGTGCGCATGGGCGCCTATGGACTGAATGAGCATTTCAAGCGTTTATTTGAAATGACTCGCCTGAACGAGGTTTTTAATGTGTTCGAAACTGAAGATGATGCGATATCAGCGTTTCTCGGTGCATGATTCTTCTCTTTAGGACGGCTGTTTAATGTTGATGAGGTGTTAGATGGAAACAAATGGTGAGCAAACGGAGCAAGGGCAATCCAGTTGGGCACGCCCAATTGACCAGATCGATGTCAAGGAAGTACCTGTTGGGGCTACTAACTTAAACCTTGCTGGACACCGTCTGGTGAGCCCTATGCAGGGCTTTGGACCGCTGTGGCAAAAAACCTATCGAATCCACCTAACGGGGGTTAAGCAGACGGCTGGAGAGGTCATGCAATTGTGGAAAGCAAGATTTCCTGAATTCCAACCCAGAGAAAATCACTTTTACCCTTCACTGGCGGGAATTCGTCCCGGTGAGGTGCTTTTCATTGATGCAACGGTCCCTGCCCTTCCGAATACACCAAGCGTGTTACCTGTTGCCAGTGGTGTGGTCGTACTGTATGTTGATGATACCAGCTTCACGGTAATGACCCCGGAAGGGTTTCCGGAGTCTGGTTGGAATACCTTCAGCGTTCAGGATGATCACGGAGAAATCTATGCGCAGGTTCAATCCTTGGCGCGCACCACAGATCCAATCTATGAATTCGCTTTTCGCTTCTTAGGCAGTTCGTTACAACAAGAAAAAGTGTGGCGGCATGTTCTAACCCACCTCGCCGCAGCGGTCGGTGTGACTGGTGAAACGGTCACCATGGAAAAAATTTGCCTGGACAACAAGATTCAATGGTCACAGGCCAGGAATATCTGGCGCAATGCGGGAGTGAAGACGATCTTCTTCAAACTGGCAAGCCCATTCCGCTGGGCCGGCAGCCGAATCAGGCGTCCTTGATAGACACCAATCCAATCCGGACCGCGTATAATGCAGCTTGAGTGCGACTGGGAACACCCAATTTCATTAAGATGTTGCTTACGTGTGTTTTAACTGTGGTTTCGCTAATACTCAACGTAAGCGCGATTTCTTTATTCGCTTTTCCCTCCGCCAATAAACGTAATACTTCGGTTTCGCGTTCGGTAAGTGATTGAGGCGATTCAGGAGCGCGTACTTCGCGCATCAAACGCGCCGCAGCTTGTGGTGAAAGTTGAACCTGACCTGCGGCTGCTGCGCGGATACTGCGGCATAATTCTTCAGCCTTTGTGTCCTTAAGCAGATACCCAATTGCACCCGCACGCACCGCACCAATCACCGAAGCATCTTCCAATACACTGGTCAAGGCTATCACTTCAACTTCTGGGATTGACTGGCGGATTTCGTGGATTGCACTGATCCCATCCATAACCGGCATCATTAAATCCATTAAAACCACATCTGGTTTCAATTCACGGGCTAACTGAACTGCCTGAGCGCCATCATTTGCTTCCCCTACGACCTCAAGCTCAGGATCCAATGCTAAGAACATTCGCAAACCCTGCCGGACAACTCCATGGTCATCAGCGATTACTATCCGGATAGTCATTGCCTCTCCTACTTTTGCAGGATGAATGGAGTAGATCAAAAGCAGTAACTCGATTCACACACCTGCATGATGATGAACTTTGACGTCTGGATTATAACAGGATCATGAATATCAGGCGGTGGTCCCTATGATCCGAGTGCTGCTCGTTGATGATGAAATCATGGTCCGGAAAGGACTGAGGATGCGCATGAAGCTCGAGCCCGATTTACTGGTCATCGGGGAAACTTCCAGCGGACTGCAGGCGCTGGCGATGGCTGAGGCTCTCCATCCAGATATTGTGGTGATGGATATTGAATTGACCGATTTGGATGGGATCAGCGCTACTGCCCAGATGACTGGGAGCAGCAATCCTATCCCGGTCATCATTCATTCCATGCATGATGATGTATTAATGCGCACCCGCGCTTTGGACGCGGGTGCAGCAGAATTTGTTGTGAAGCATGGTGGACCTACCCAGTTACTATCAGCAATTCGCCGCATCCACCAGCAAAGCCCACCCAGCCCACATTTTTGAGCTGAGGTCTAGAGATTCTGACTACGCAGCTCTTCCAGATAGATCTGGAGCTTCACGACCTGCGCTTCGATCCCCGCCAGCAAACCCGGCGCTTCACCAAGTTGATGATCATCCGCCACCTGTTCTAGCTCAAATGCCAGTTGACGCAGCTCGTTAGCTGAGAAATTTGCTGATGAGCCTTTCAAATCGTGCGCCAGATGGCTCAGCTGACCTGCATCACCGGCAATGACGACTGTGTTCAATTCAACGACTTTCTCAGGCAATGTCGAAACGAATTCCCCTAACATCTCCAGAAAAAATTTACGGTCAAAGTAGAAACGCGGCATAGCAGCTTCAATATCAATCGGTGGGAGTCCACTGGCTTCAGGCGTCGTCGCCTGAATTTCAGCTTCGGTTGTCACCGGTTCAACGTTTTTCACAGTCTCTCCTGCCAGATCAGGCTCAAAATAGCCCTCTTCCCTTGTATCAGGCTCTGCTTCACTGGTTGTCGGCACAGCTCCCTGTATCCAGGCAGAAAATTCATCCATGCCGGGTTCCTTACCTGGCTCAGGTGAGTCCGGATCTTCTACCAGCCACTCGGGGAGTTCATCCAAATCCATTGGGGTTTCATAATCCGCTTCTGCTTCTTGCTGAGTGAAGATTTCTGACACCCAATCCGTGCTCTCCTCCGGAAGACTGATCGAGTTATCTTCAAGTTGGGGCTCAGCCTCATCTGACGGAACAATCTGGGGTTCATCAGCAATCTCCAGGCTATCTGGCTCGGAGATATGCTCTTCAGCTTGCGCTACCTCAATCTGCTCTTCACCATCCTCTTCATCTGCATCGGAGGGCAGTTCAACCTGGCGCTGGCGCTCCCAAATCCATTTTTCGATAGTTGCAAACAGAATGTCTGGTTCTATGGGCTTGGGGATATAATCGTCCATCCCCGCTTCCAGGCAGCGCTCGCGATCCCCCTTCATTGCATGCGCTGTCATAGCAATAATCGGCGTCGTACGCGCTTCACTTTCCAGAGCCCGAATCATTATTGTTGCTTCAAAGCCATCGACCTCTGGCATTTGTCCATCCATAAGCACCAAACCATATCGCTTTTGTTGGACGGCTTCGACAGCTTGCTTGCCGGTCATCACGCTGTCGACCTTGTAGCCGGACTTTTCCAGTAAGGTTGTCACCAGCTTACGATTAACCGAATTGTCTTCTGCCAACAAAATGGGAGGACGTTCTTTCTGTTGTTCAGAGATCGTATGGCGAGTGATCAGTTTGCGGCGTTTTGGGGCGGCGCTGGTTGGTTTGCCAACGACAGCCAACAACGCTTCGAAAAGCTGCTGCTGTTTGATCGGTTTCAAGAGATACCCATCACAACCCATTTCATTGAAACGGTTGGCATCACCTCGCTGACCAATTGAGGTAAGAATGATGATTTTTTGGTACTCGAGATCAGGATCAGCTTTTATGGCTGCAGCAGTTTGATGCCCATCCAGATTTGGCATTTGCATATCCAGCAATAAAACCTGGATTGGATCATCTTCAGCCAGTTTGGCCCGCAGTATTTCAATGCCAGATTGTCCGTCTGGGGCTGCTTCCGCTCGACAGCCAAATCCAGTCAGGATTTTGGTCAGCACCATACGGTTCGTGGTATTGTCATCGACTACCAGGACATGCAGATCTTGAATATCGCTGGGCATCGCCAGGACTGGCTCTTCCGGATTGGCCTGCTTTTCGAAAACAGCTGTAAACCAGAAGCGACTGCCTTTCCCTGGTTCGCTTTCGAAACCGATATCTCCTCCCATTAATTCAACCAACTGCTTGGAGATTGCCAGACCCAATCCCGATCCACCATATTTGCGCGTGGTCGAGCCATCGGCCTGAGAAAAGCTTTGGAATATGGTCTGGTGGTGTTCCGGTTTAATACCAATTCCTGTATCTTTTACTTCAAAACGGACCAATGCATGCGTTTCATCCTGCCCAGCCAGTTCGGTGCGCATCAGGACTTCACCTTGTTCGGTGAATTTAATCGCGTTGCCAACAAGATTTACCAGCACCTGGCGCAAACGCCCGGGGTCGCCGCGCAGATAGGTTGGGACATCGGCCTGAATCATACAGGCGAGCTCCAGATCCTTGACATGCGCACGTTGGGCTAATATTTGGGCTACATCTTCCACGGTGCTGTGCAGGTTGAAATCTATCGTCTCCAGGTCGAGTTTGTGAGCCTCAATCTTGGAGAGATCGAGAATGTCATTCAGCAATGCCAGCAAAGCTTCAGCGCTTTCGAGCGAAGTCTTGAGGTAATCTTCCTGCTCATCGGTCAGGGAAGTGTCTAGAGCCAGCTCTAACATGCCGATGACCCCATTCATCGGCGTGCGAATTTCATGGCTCATATTTGCCAGGAATGCGCTCTTTGAGCGGTCGGCATCTTCTGCTTCCCGGCGGGCACGCACGAGCTCTGTAATATCATGGTAAAGCCCCAGGATGCCGATCTGCTTACCCATCACCATTACGGGCACGCCAAACAATTCCACATCCAGGTAGGTACCATCGCGTTTGCGGCGTTGGGTGATATGGTGCACGATCTGCCCTTCCCGTACTGTGCTTGTGATCGATTTTGTCTCTTCCTCCCGGTCGTCTGGCGCGACCAGACTATCCAAATCGTGTCCAATGACTTCCAACTGGGTGTAACCAAATAGCTGCTCAAAAGCAGGGTTGCAGGCAACGATATGATGATCAAGATCCAGCGTTACAATCGCGATGGGGCTATTTTTAACTAACGATTCGAAGTATTGTTTTTGTCTCTGTAGATCCAAAGACGATTGCTTGCGGTCGGTAATGTTGCGAACGATATAAATTGTTCCCTGCCGGCCCGCTTCAAACATTAATCCACTACTGGTAACTTCATACCAACCGGATAAGCTTGGAAAACGCATTTCCGCCATCTGAGCCGGCATCTGTTCATTAGACCCTTCGCCTTCGCTGAAAAACAGATGATCGACATGCTGGCCAATCAGATCGTTGAAACCTTTATGAAAAACATCAATGGTAGCTTGATTACAGCGAATAATACGCCCCTCGATATCAGTGACTACAATCAAATCTGTAACCGAGTCGAATGTGGCTTCCCATTCACGTTTGCCTCTGGAGATAATGGTTTCTAACTGTTTACGCTCCTGGTGCTCTTTTTCAAGCTCGGTACTTAATCGATTGAGATCGTGCGAGCGGCGCTGAATAGCCCACTCGAGTTGATTCCGGATGCGCCCAACATTGTTTTCCCGAAAGCCAATGAAACCCACTAATAAAGCCAATAAAAGTGGAATCAGATCGATCAGCCAGAGCAGTGGTTCAGCTAAATGTTTTTGGAGAGCATTTTGAACTGTTATGGGCAAGCCAGCATCCAGTAAACCGATGACCGTGGCAATAACCACTATGAACAGGCCGATGGTAAAACCCATCAATGCATAAAACAGTGTGTTTACCAGGCCGGATTGATTCGAGCTACTCATCATTTAGCCTCCCCAGGTTAACTCCGCAACATGAAATATCTGATCACAGTATACCTGATCAGATCATAAACTAGCCTTTCTATTCCCTTAGGTCAAAACAGGAGATTACCGAGCTTACAAGGTAAGAATTTGGGGAATGTGGAGTCAGGTGTTAGGATTTATGGTGGTTTGGGCGGTAACTCTGCCCAAACCACCAGCCAATTTTCATCTATCGTAACCCGTACGGCCGTAATTTATATGCAATCCTGAGATGAGCTCAGGCTGCCGCTACGCCAGAGTAAGCTGCTTAAACGCTTCTACCTGGCCGCGAATTGCACGCTCTGTGGGTAAACGCTCGATGCTCGAAGCGCCAAAAAAGCCAGCAATTCCGGGCATGCGTGCCAGCGCTGTACCAACCTGATCAGGCTCGTCAAAGGGTCCACCGTGGCAGATCACCAGGATATCTTTACGGACTGCACGACCGGCTTCAGCAATATCCATCACCTTGTTGATGGCTTCGTCCAGGGTCAGCGCCACACCTGCACCGATACTGCCTGCAGTAGTCAAGCCAACGTGAGCAACCAGCTGGTCTGCGCCGGCTTTCGCCATGGCTTTGGCCTGGTCCGTATCAAACACATAGGGAGAGGTGAACAGGTCAAGTTCATGCGCCAGACGAATGGCTTCGATCTCTTTGTCATAGCCCATGCCGGTTGCTTCAAGATTGGCGCGGAAATCGCCATCAATCAAACCCACCGTGGGGAAATTCTGCACGCCCGAAAAACCCATCTCTTTTAGCTGCTTCAGGAAAATTGGCATCAGGCGAAATGGGTCTGTGCCACAAACGCCCGCCAGGACCGGGGTATTGCGGACGACAGGCAAGACTTCGGATGCCATCTCTACAACGATCCCATTGGCATCTCCATAGGGCATCAAGCCTGCCAGTGAGCCGCGTCCAGCCATGCGGTAACGTCCCGAATTGTAAATGATGATGATATCTGCTCCACCCGCCTCGGCAAATTTCGCTGATATGCCAGTTCCCGCCCCGCAGCCGACGATGGGTTTGCCAGATTTCCGCTGGTTATTTAAACGTTTCAGAATTTCTTGTCGGGTGAATGCCATTTTTTGTCTCCTATGGGATTATTTATTTCACTAAATGTTCAGATCTACATCGCTTCCAGGAGCGTTTGGGCGATCTTCTCGGCAAAAGCCGGGTCGTTAATATTATTCTCCATCTCGATCACCGGGATGCCTGGCTTGAGATTATCTTTGATCGCCTGGTAGCAGGCTTGATCTGCTTCAGGGTCCCAGAATCTCCCGCCCGGGCTGTCCAACATCGAGACGCCTCTTAAGGGAAGCAGGATAGTGACCGGCGCCGTGGATAGATTTGCTGCAGCCGCGATCATTTTCCCCATCCGCATATTTTCTTCCACATTGGTGCGCAGCAGGGTCACATTCGGATTCCACTCATACAGATTGCGCTGGAGATATTTCTCCGGGACAGTATCGATGCCTCCAAAATTCGCCATGTCCACACAGCCAGGCACCAATACCGCGGGGATGCCGGCTCTGGAAGCCGCCAGGCAGCGTTCGGGACCGGCGGAGAATACCCCGCCGCACACTTCATCAGCCAGTTCAGTAGTAGTTATGTCCATGGAGGCCACAATATATCCGTCTTGAATGAGCGACTCCATCGTCTTTCCACCCGCACCGGTGGCATGAAAAACCAGCAATTCGTATCCAGCATCTTCCACGACCTTGCGTGCCATATCGACACATTTGGTGGTATTGCCAAACATCGAGGCGACCACCAGAGGCTTTCCCGATTGGGCCGGCAGGGTTTCCATTTTGACCATCCCGGCAATGGCGCCTGCAGCATTGGTGTATATTGCCCGGCTGATGGAATTAATTCCGGCAACATCGACAATCGACGGGATGAAGGTGATGTCTTTTGTTCCCGTATAGGCGCTGATATCGCCGCCACCCACTGTAGAAACCATTATTTTTGGGACGCCCACAGGCAGCACACGCATACCAGTCGTGGCAATCGAAGTACCCCCGCTGCCGCCCATGCCTATGATGCCATTCAGGTAACCTTCCTCGTAAAGGCGTCGCACAACGGCAGCCAATCCACCCGCCATGACTTTCATGGCCTGGTCTTTATGCTCGCCCGAGGCCAGAGCATCTAAGTCACCCCCTCCAGCCTGAGCCACTTCCCGCCGAGTAATCTGCGGAGTAAAGGTTGGCTCTCCCATTACGCCAAAATCCACTACGATGGTTTTTAGGCCCTCTTTTTCGATCAAATCTTTGATGAAGGCGAACTCCACACCTTTTGTGTCCAGTGCGCCAACGATGACAACGGTTTTGGGCATTATAACCTCCTGAAATTTTTAGTTACGTCTCATGGATTGTGTTAAATATTATACAACCATTCGTTTTTGGTGCTTTCCAAAACCGCACATGCTCTCTAGGTTTAATTTTGAGACAGGAATTTTCCGCTAAATAGTATTCTGTATAAAAATAGGGCACCTAACAAATAATGAGGTAGTACTCAAATTGCAGTACTGTCATTTCGCTGGACAAAAATCCATGATTTAATAATGATACAATACCAAGCACATTTAGCCTTATACAGGTAGATCTCACTGAAGAGGCTGTACCCTCTGGGTGGCATGTAACCAGGTACAGCTCGGGAAAGCTAATAACCAATATGTTAAAGATAGACTCCGAATTCAAGATCACAGAACCTCGGTCGACGGTAGAGATTCAACTCCCGGATGGTCAGGTAATCAGCGGCCCGCGTGGATCCAGTGTCGGGAAATTTCTAGCCCTGCTGCAAAGTCCAATGCTTACAGCAAAACCCATCCCACAATTCTCTGAGGCTGAGCTAGCCAAACAGCCAGCTCCCATCGTTGGAGCGATCATTAATGGTGATCTGCGCGAGCTGACGTTTCCTATTCTGCTCGACTCCAAAGTTCAACCCATCACAATGGGTGAACCAGACGGCATGCGGTTCTACCGGCGCTCACTAACCTTTTTACTGGAGACCGCCTTTGAAGACCTGTTTCCCGTAGGTATCCTATATGTCGATCATTCCGTTGCATCAGGTGGATATTACTGCCAGGTTTCCGGGCGTCCACCACTCACTCCTGATGAGCTGGTTCAGTTAGAAGCGCATATGACAGAGCTGGTCGCGGCAGATCTGCCTTTTGTACGCCAGGAAGTCCCTCTGGCAGAGGCGATTGCCTACTTCGAAAAACATGGTGCGCACGATAAAGTCCGGCTGCTCACCCACCGGCAGAAGAGCTATCTGACTTTATACCAGCTCAAGGAATATCGTGATTACCATCACGGATATATGGTGCCTTCTACAGGGTACTTGCGCTGGTTTAGCCTGCTCCCCACTGGCGAAGGTTTTACGCTGCGTTTTCCGCGTCGCCATGCCCCGCTTGAATTATTGCCTATGCCAGAGTACCCCAAACTGTTGACCACCTTCCGCCAGTATGGGGATTGGCTGACGCGATTGGGGATTTCTAATGTAGGTGCTTTAAATGACGCTATTCAAGATACCCGCAGCTCAGAAGTCATTCTGGTCTCAGAAGCCCTGCATGAACGGCAGGTCAGCCAGATCGCAGATATGATCACCAGCCACGCTGATCAGGTGCGCATCATCCTGATCGCAGGCCCTTCTTCATCCGGCAAAACCACTTTCTCAAAACGGCTGGCAATCCAACTTCTGGTGCGTGGAATTTCCCCCTTTCCCCTGGAGTTGGACAAATATTTCATCGATCGGGACTTGACTCCGCGCGACGAAAATGGCGACTTTGATTTTGAAAATATTCTGGCAGTTGATCGCCAGCGCCTGTCGCACGATCTGCAGCTGCTGATCAACGGACAGGAAGTACAGTTACCGCATTATGATTTCCTGACCGGGAAGAGCGGACCTGGCGATGTTGTACAGCTGCGGGATGAGGAAGTCGTGATCATTGAAGGAATTCACGGACTAAACCCGGACCTGCTCCCAAGCCTGCCGGCTGAAAACTCCTTTAAGATTTACGCCTCAGCCCTGACCCAGTTGAACTTAGATCGCCACAATCGCGTTTCCACCACCGACACCCGTTTATTACGGCGCATTGTCCGTGACCATCGCGAGCGCGGATACAGCCCACAGATCACCATCTCGCGCTGGGAATCAGTGCGCCGCGGAGAGAAACGCTACATATTCCCGTATCAGGAAAATGCAGATGTGATGTTCAACTCTGCCCTGGCCTACGAGCTGTCGGCGTTAAAACCCCTGGCAGAACCTTTATTGAGACAGGTACCACATGGCAAGCCCGAACATGTCGAGGCAAAACGCTTGCTGGCCTTCCTGGAGTGGTTCTCACCGCTGGAAAGTGGGTTGATACCGGATAATTCGATACTGCGGGAATTCCTGGGTGGATCCATTTTGTCGGGTTTCAAATTGTGGCATAATCACAGTTAATTCCAAAAACCCAATACACAAGTCCTGAACCTGTAAAGTCCCTGGAGAAACAGCGATGGAGAAAAAACCCAGTCGAGCTCGTCGGCGATCGGTGCGTCAAGCGCGCCGGCGCCAACAACAGATCATTCTAACGGTGATAGCCGTTGTGCTGGCAAGTGTGGTGCTTATTCTCGCCCTGCGTGACCGGTACCAAACCGCAGGCGATCAAACCTCTGAGCTTGGGCCAGCCGCCACAGTCAGTCCGTCGGGCTTAATTATTGAAGAAATTAATCCTGGTGTTGGAGAGCCTGCTCAGACTGGTGATGTTGTCCAGGTGCACTATACGGGTTGGTTAGAGAACGGTGATCAATTTGACTCGTCCAGCGGGAGTAGACCTTTAGAATTTACGTTAGGCGCAGGTCGTGTGATCCCAGGTTGGGAAGAAGGTATCCTGGGCATGCAGGTAGGCGAGAGACGGCGCTTGATCATCCCACCCAACCTGGCTTACTCGACTTCGGGTTTCGGAGAAGTGATTCCGCCCAATGCCACGCTTACATTTGAAGTTGAACTGGTTGCTGTTAAATGAAGCAAACCCTACAGTAGCACAAGGCTGGTCGAAAGAGTGCAATCGACCAGCCTTTTACATTAAATTGAATTCTGGATCAGAGTTCGGATAGCTTGTTAAAAGTCAGGCTTTTTGGGTGTGTCCATATCCGGCAATTGATCGCTCAATAACACTGCCAAGACGCATTATCCCTGCCTGGATTTTCTCGGGCGATGCATAAGAGAAGTTCAAGCGCATGGTATTTTCCCCACCGCCATTCGGGAAAAAGGACATGCCGGGGACAAACGCGACCTTCTCCTCAATTGCCTGCTTCAAGACCTCAGCCGATTTAAGATACTCCGGCATGGTGCCCCATAAAAACAAGCCGCCTTTTGGCTGTGTCCAATCTACACCTGGGGGGAAATAACGATCCATAGCCCCAAGCATGATATCGCGCCGCTCAGAATAGACTTTACGGATCAGGCGGATATGCTGATCCAGGAAACCACCCTTGGATACTTCATGGGCGACAATCTGGTTGAAGGTTGACGTGTGCAGATCGGCGCCTTGTTTTGCCTGGGTTAGCTTGCGAATTACCTCTGGCGGTGCAATTACCCACGCCAGGCGGATGCCGGGCGCCAGGATCTTTGAGAATGTGCTCAGATAGATCACGTTGCCGGTGTAAGACTTACCGTTGTTACTGCGGTAAGTATCATCTAAATCAACCACAGAGGGGAGATGTTCACCTTCATAGCGCAGCTGCCCGTATGGGTCATCCTCAATGATCGGCACACCATAAGCCTCAGCCATTTCGACCAATTTTTGCCGGCGCTCAAGCGATAAGGTCACCCCGGTCGGGTTTTGAAAATTGGGCAGTACATAGATAAATTTTGGACCAACCCGCAGCGCCAACTCTATCGCATCGGTCACCATACCATCTTTATCCATCGGCACAGTGACATATTCAGCCCCATAGGCATTCCAGGCCTGCAAAGCCCCCAGGTATGTGGGCGCTTCGACCAGGATGCGATCGCCGCGATTGATGAACACCTTGCCAATCAAGTCGAGTGCCTGCTGCGAACCGGAAGTAATCAGGATATTGTCTGGAGTAACCCCGATGCCATAGCGGGCTGTATGACGAGCAATCATCTCACGCAGGGGGAGATAGCCTTCAGTTGCTCCATACTGCAAGGCTCTAGCGCCCTGATCAGTCAGAACGCGCTGGCAGGCTTCAGTAATCGCTTCCACCGGAAAAACCTCCGGTGCTGGCATTCCTCCACCGAAAGAAATAATATCTGGTTTTTCAGTCAGTTTAAGCAGCTCCCGGATAGCTGAGCTACCCATGCGCTGCGTCCTTTGTGCATATCGAAAATCCCAATGCGTCTCCATTCGAGTATTGTTGTAACCCAATGGTTTCGGTGCCTGGGGGAAATCAGCCATTTACAGTCTCCTTCTCTTTAAGAATTCTGGAACATTACGGTTGATCAAAAAGGGCAGCCTGAGGCTTCAGGCTGCCCTTTTATGGATAATTATTTTGGAAACCGACTAAGGATGACCGCTGGAGTAGGCAGCAAGGTTTTATCGCCGGTCTTCAGTGCAGCCGGAGCCGAGATCGGTTTATCGGGCGCACCTTGATAAACAAAAATTGGAGTACCCTCAGTTGCGCTCTTCAGGTCCAGAAAGGCCTGTCCGGTGAGATAGCCATCTCGATCCACCGCACAGCTGGTAACCTGACCGACGACTTTACCGCGCTTATCCAACACTGGATCACCCTGGTGCGCCATACGGACAGCCTTTTCAGTAAACCTAAAGCGGATCACTTCAGCAGTACGTTTTTCTTCGCGCGCCATGAAAGCCTTTCGACCAATGAACCAGGGTTTATATGTTTTGACATAGCTACCAAAACCACCTTCGGCTACGCCATTATTCAGTGTACCACCCATTTCATGCCCATAGAGCGGCAGTCCGGCTTCAGTGCGCAGAGAATCGCGTGCTCCAAGACCAATTGGCTTAATCCCGAATGGCTCACCCACTTTTAAGAGCTCATTGAAGAACCCGTCGGCTTGATCGGGATGAACAAAGAGTTCAAAGGCCATTCTTTCGCCGGTATAACCGGTTCGTGATACGACCAGATCGTATCCGCCAACAGTAGCGTCACATAGTTCTGTTCGCTTAAGCGCCATAATGCGCTGTCGGGTAGGCGCATCCACACCCAATGCCAGGAGGATATCGCGCGAGCGTGGGCCTTGAAGAGCGATATCTACGCGCATATCTTTGCCCTCTTTAGGATCGCGCAAGTTGCGTAACATTACGCCACGACCATATACCTTCATCCACGGACGCTCCCGATCCACGCACACCTGACCATCTTTCACGGCATTCAGCCAGGCCCAATCTTTATCATCATTGGAAGCATTGACCACCACCAGGAATTTTTCGGGACCGCGCCGGTAGATCAATAAATCGTCAATGACATTGGCATTGATGTCGAGGAAGTGCGTATAACAGGACTCCCCAACACCCAGCCCACTGATATCGTTACCGACCACACAATCCAGGAAAACACTGGCATCTGGCCCTTCCGCCTGGTAAACCCCCATGTGGGCAACATCGAAAATGCCAGCCGCCTGTCGTACAGCCAGGTGTTCTTCAACCACCGAGGTATACCAGACTGGCATTTCCCAACCGGCAAAGGGGATCACTTTGGCGCCCAGGCGTTTGTGAGTTTCATATACAGGAGTCCGCCGTAGATCCCCTTCTTTATCTTCCCAGACAAAGGCGGGCAGGGAAGACTCTATGGGAGCAGAAGCTGGCATTCCAGCATAATAAGGTTTTTCAGCATCTACGACGCTGCCGTCCGCCCTGGTGATGGGCTCTGCATCTACCAGACTCACCCACACTGGACCAGGCAGTTTGGCAGTTGGATCGTCGTCAAAGGAGATATATCCATCTGAAAGACCCTGCAACCAGGCCTGGGCCAATCCCATTTTGCCCGCTGGCAAGGTAAATTGATAGCTCCTGTGATCCACACAGTTCAAAACGCCCTGAATTTCACCTTGTGGTGTCATTAGTTTGGCAGCCTGGTTATTCCCCGGCTGCATAGAACTGACCTCGCTGGAGAAAGCGAAGTTGACAAATTCACGCACACGCTCCCCACCGATCTGCAGCACAACCCAGTCACGGTCCTTTGGATTATCGTCAATATAATAAAAATGAGGATAACCGTGCTGGGTGGGCTCAAAATCAAACCCAGCCTTGAATGCCAGATCGCGCACCCGGCATTTGGCGCCTTCCAGCACAGTGAAGTCAACCTTAGCCCGGCGCAGGTCACCTTTGCGCCCGCCGATAGCATATGGCGTGGTTGCCTTCAGGACATCGGAAATAATATCCGCCAGGGCAATCACCTCAGGTTCTTTGAATCCACGCTGCGTGATCCAGTGCGTCCCCATGCGGATACCGGAGGGGTCGAATGCTGATTTATCGCCAGGAATGGTATTGCGATTGACCACCACACCAGCTAAATCCAATATCCGGGCAGCTTGATCACCAGAGAGCGTTACCTGATCGATCCCTGTAACCGAGCTGCAATCCAGGTTCATCAAGTGTGTATCCGTCCCGCCAAAGGGAATTTTAAAGCCATGCTCTATTAAGCGCCTGGTCAGTACCTGGCAGTTTTTGAGCACCTGTGTCTGAAGTTCTTTGAACTGGTCGGTTTTGGCCAGTTTGAAAGCCGTAGCCATAGCCAGGAATGTATTGACATGCGGGCCACCTTGCTCCCCAGGGAAAACTGCCCGATCAATCTTGCGTGCCAAAGTTGGATTGGTCGTAAGAATACAGGCGCCGCGTGGTCCACACAAAGACTTATGCGTGGTAAAAGTGATCACATCCGCATAACCTATTGGGGAAGGATAGACACCTGCAGCGATCATCCCGGCAACATGGGCGATATCCGCGAATAGATAAGCGCCGACAGAGCTGGCTATCTCGCGAAAACGCTTCCAGTCCACCACCCAGGGATAAGACGAATAACCGGCAATGATAAATTTGGGCTTGTGCTGCTGAGCCAACTCAGCGACCGCGTCATAGTTTATGCGCTCGGTCTCAGGATCAATCGTATAAGGAACAGCATTGTAGTATTTACCGGAGCGGTTGACCGGTGAGCCATGGGACAGGTGCCCACCATGGAGCAGATTCATACCCATGATGGTATCACCCGGCTCAACCAGCGCATGGTAGACGGCATTATTGGCCGGCCCCCCGGAGAGCGCCTGAACATTTACGAAGATGCGATCTGGTCCAATACCGTTGTTGGCAAATAATTCAGCGCAACGACGACGAGCAAGCGCCTCTGCTACATCGGCATACTCTACACCTTTGTAATAGCGAGGATCTGAATAGCGGCGATAGTGCGCCAGGCGAGCCGGATAATTTAGTAACTCAGCCTCCGTCATCCACCGCGTCTCCTCGTCCGGATAACCCTCTGCGTAGAGATTTTGAAATGGAGATGATAAGGCTTCCCGGACTGCCTGGGGGGCCGAACTCTCACTGGGAATTAATATGAGCTTGCGAACCTGGCGCTCAGCTTCGATTTGAGCCAGCTCATGTAGATCGGGATCTAGATCAGCTAACGTGCCACGAAAAAAGAGATCTTTCATTGTACGCTCCTCTATATACAGAGATCAATGTGGAAATGCATGCAAATCAATAGTCTCAAATGCCCAAGATACAGGCCACCAGAGATTATTCAGTTGAGTGTCAAAAATGCCTGCGGTTGGTATCGCATACCTACCACAGGCAGAATCTGTCAGGTCATCCAGTGTAACTATCCCCACCACAAAGGTTGGATTAAGCTTAACTATGAACACAACTTAATTTTAGCCATGCCGCATGAGAGGGTCAAGTGATAAATGACACACCCATTCTATGAGTTTACATCTATCACCATGCGACCAGCAAGCCCAGATAAAACAAACCGCTTGGGATCAAGATGAGCCAGAAGCGAGATTGGCGGATTTTATGGCGAAACAGCACCATTCCAGCCAGCGCTCCCCATGCACCACCTGCTAACGCAGAACCAATCAAAACACGTTCGGGAACGCGCCAGTTGTGAGAAACTGCCATCACTTTATCATAGCCATAGAGGATGAAGGTAACCACACTCAGGAAAAGCAGATAGGTTTCGAGCATATCAAGAAGATCCTACGGAATACCTGGCCAAGCAATGCCTGATGAACAAGCCCATGCAGCAACTTTCATTCGTAAACTTTCTCACCTTCCACATCTGCATTCAGAGCATCGGCCTCCACATTCCTGGCAGAAGGGGTATGCTCGAGTAATTCTTTATAATATTCGTGCTGGATAACCAGGTTCATGATTTCATTCGTGCCAGTCCAGATGGTCATCAGGCGCGCGTCGCGTAACAGGCGCTCAATTGGATACACATTAGTGTAACCTATCCCGCCCATAATCTGCATGGCATCATTGACCACAGCCCAGGCAGTTTCGGTGGCAAACTTCTTCGATTCTGAGACCATGCGCCGGACAAAGCTAGAATTGCCTGCAGAATCAATTATGCGCGCCGTTTCATGGACAAGCGCATGTGCCGCATCCAGGCGCGTCAGACTCTCGGCGACCTTGAAACTAACCCCCTCAAATGTACGGATTTTCTGGCCAAATGCTTTGCGCCGGTCAGCATACCGTGTGGCTATCTCGAGGGCGGAACGCGCCAGACCCAGTGCCCCACCTGCACTGGTCATCCTCTCCGGAATCATCATCTGATTGAAGATCTCAAAGGCGCCATTCTCCTGCCCGAT
>Ga0209347_1000751_pt1 | contig 69704 bp, 70 predicted proteins | sample AutmiccommuBRH23_FD_187382 | JGI IMG/M metagenome (GOLD analysis project Ga0209347, IMG submission 187382) | Deep subsurface microbial communities from Mt. Terri, Switzerland - Autotrophic microbial communities BRH/23 (SPAdes) (version 2) | ecosystem: Environmental > Aquatic > Deep subsurface >... | reverse complement strand
TCTCTTTATTTATCAAACAAAAAAACCGCACCCTTTTCAAAGAATGCGGTTAGTTGGTTAAACTACTCTACTGCCGCAAAGGCCGCAGAGTGTTCTTTTGGTATCTCTAACTGTATTAATTATATCAGCTACAAGTGAAACTTTTCTTCTACAGCACCTGCAGTAATATCTTTTTGGGGTCATGTGTTTCCGCCTATTTGTGGGAAACCTAGGCAGTCATTTTTTCTTCTTCTGATTCCTTCTTTTCAAGCCGCTTCTTTTTTACCGTAATGTTTTGTGCTGACATTGCCTTAAAAGAAGAACGTGATTTAGGTATGCCGCCAAGTTTCCTTAATTCGTCGTCCTCTATTATTCCTAATATTTTCTTGATCTTTGTAAGGTCTCTAGCACCAAAATTAAGCATATCCCAAGGGTTCTCCCCTCGGTTGGCTAGCATTACAGCAAGGTTTTTCTTAGACTCTGCCTCAAAATTCCAAGAAGTTGTAGGGTAGAAGTCCCAACACTTTTCATCAACTATAATCCCCTCTCCGGTTTGCTCCACAAAAGCTTTCATGCAGTCCTTTATCTTTTTGCTGGCTGCATCAAGCCTTAACACTAGACCCCCAAGCTCCTGGGCCTTCTCGTATGTCTCAGGCACGTTAATTTGCTCCGGATCGAGCGTATCTATCCCCTGGGCCTTGTCTTTTTCAATTTCATCCATCTGACAGTCGCCTGCCGATGGGCAGTATTGGCAGGCTTCACCAGGTGTCTTCTTGAATACCTCTTCCGAAGCCATTCCTTCGATGTCCACCTTGACTAATTTCTGCTCAATTTTATTGGCCAAGTTAACTGCCCATTGTTTTGCCTTTTCCATATCGACCTTGGTGTAGGTGTGCCGGTAGTCTTTCCACTTGTTGTACCTAAGGAAATAGTACCCGGCCTCCACCGTATCGACACCATATATTTGCGACACAGCCCATGCATACAATCCCAACTGCTTAGCTTCAAGGGGTTTATACTCCTTAAAGCCTGTTTTCCAGTCAATAATAGAAAGGAATTGTTCATTCACAATGTCTATATACCCCTGCACTTCCGATGAAAAACTGTCGTTAGGATCCAAAGGTAACTGGAAGTGCAGCTCGGCCTTAATCGCCGTTCCAAAAGTATCAATGTGTTTTCGTCCGATATTTGTCATGGTCTTGGCAAACTTCCAGTCGATAACAACTGTACCTTCTTCCATAACCGCTTTGAACATCGCCTCATCGGTAGAAAGTGTTGAATCTTTGGCTATTAACTCCAAGGCTTTATGAACTACCTTGCCTGTTACCATCATCTCGTTATCCTTTTCCTTTTGACCTTTTACATACACCAGGAAAAAAGACCAAGGGCATTGTTCGAACTTTTTTAGCCTGGAATGGCTGTAAATCATAAAAATGGCCTCCTTTTTTCGTTAATTAAAGTAAAAAGCCCACCAGCAATCAACTTGCTAGTAGGCTTTTGTTTTTGGTGTTAACTATCTGATTCTAAAATGGGACGTCTTCCTCTCCGCCTGGGAAACCGCCACCGTTACCAAAGTTACCATTATTACCATTACCACCTTGGTTAAAGCCGTTGCCGTTGTTGGGGTTTCCACCCCCGTTCCACTGCTGTTGGGGAGACTGCACACCGTTATGCTGCCCTTGGCCGCCATTGTACTGCCGGTTAGGCTGTTGCTGCTGTTGTTTCTGCTGGTTTTGCTGGCCACTGTTTTTGCTCTGAGGACCGAAGTTCGCACGACCGCCAAAGGCGAAGTTTACAGTCACCTCAGTTACATAATGGGTTTGACCGTTTTTATCAAACTTACGAGTTTGAATACGACCGTTAACGATCTCAACCGCATCGCCCTTCTTTCCTCTGTACTGAGCAATATTTTCGGCCTGTTTACCAACAATAACTACCCGGGGAAAGTCGGCCTGTTGCTGACCATCCTTTGCACCTTCGCGGTCTACGGCTAAAGTTCCAGTGGCATAGGCCGTGGCGTTTTGACCTTGACTGTAGCGCAGCTCGACATCTTTGGTCCAACGTCCGGTTAAAACAACACAATTCATAGTTTTCTCCTTTCAATACCCTGCCTAAAGGTATTTCCCCTTAAGGCAGGGAGTTGTCTATCTTTTTTACCCGACAACAGGGTATTTTTTTTGGTTCCAGGTGAACCTGTTTGCGAATGTTTTATTATAGGGTTGTGTATGGACAGCTACCTGGACTACTTTTGATAATCTTTCAATCTCATGGGGCGCATCATCAATGGCCCCAATGATGTCTAAATCTACAACTGCTTTAGCCTTGTTGTTGGTGAATATGACTTCACCATCCGGAAAACCCCACTTTTTGAGCCACTTTAGCGTGACATCCTTAGAAACTTCCGGCCGAGCAGTTAGATAGATGATTTTATGGTTTCTTGACAGCTGTTCAACGCCTGTTAAAGCACCTAATAACGGCTTGGCCTTTTCAAAGATCCACAGGTTGTTTTCAATATAGCCGGGGAAAACTTTGGGATGAAGGTAATCATTAGGGTTAGGATTTGGCCCAAGTAAATGTTCTAGCACACTGTTTATATCGCTTATAGTGTTACAAAGATCAACTGCAAGCTTTTTCACTGTATGCCTCCGCATTGGGGGTCGGTGGAAGCAAATATAACATAGCTAACTCCTGCCCTTCCTTGGCCCAACTTTTAAGGTTTTTTGAATTATAGGCGCTTAACACTGGGGTTAATAGATCAAAACCAAGTTCCCTGCTTCTTTTTGTTACTTTTTCGAGTGTCTTAAGATAAACGCCGCAGGTGATACCCAATGATAAGTGCTTATAGCTCTGGGCTAGTTCATAGTGAATTAACGACTGCCATTCGGCCCAAATGTAATCAAGAACCCTCTTGGTGTACTCCGGATTTTCCTGAAGTCTTTTAAACCAGTCAGGCTTTGGGCTGTGAAAACCTAGCTCATGTAGTTGGAATGAGTTTAGGTTTTCGGCAGGATGTTTTTTACGTTTCGGTTTGTTCGGGTTTTGGGAATAGCCATGTTCTTCTTTCAGCCTATCTACTACTTCAGTTTCAGAGTCGCCGGTGAGAAGAGACATAAAGCGAAGCACTCCTCCACCTTCCCCACACCGGAAACACTTAAAAGTGTTCTTGGCAGAGTTAATATAGAGTTTGCGCTTACGGTCTCCCTTTGGGCAAAACGGGCAGTTGACCCGTTTTTCATCGGTCCTACCGGATACGTTTTGATACGATCCTAGTAGACCATGCTGTTCGGCAACTTCGATGATTTCAGGCAGTATGCTCATTAAGCCACCTCCATTAATTCCGTACCAGGTACGGGAATTTCACTCCAATCTTTTTGATAAATAATCGGCTTGGCTAAGGATATGACCTGCATTGAATTAATGTGACGGTCCCACCAACGCCATTCCTTATAAAGCCTTTCGGCTTCCCTAATATGCCAGCATTTTCTCCTGCTATTGGCTGCGGGGCAAGAATGAAAAACATAGATTTTACCCGATAAAACTTCCACTCGACATAAATAACTGCCATCGCTAGATGATGAAGGGAAAGCGAGGATTAATGTATCCCCGGTCTCCCATGCTTTAACAGCTGTCTTTTTAGCCTGCATTAGACTCACCTGCCGCCCAGATATCGTTGAGCTTAAAGACGTTGCCCACCTTTTCGATGTCAACTTTAACTTTAGATCCGGCGGTGAAGCCTAAGTTTTGTAGTTTTTCAAAGGCATCTACACCCTCGGGTGCAAAAGCCTTGCCCTTACCGTTAGGGCCGTCCACAACTACCTCAAAAACTGGCTTTCCGGAGTTACCTGTTACTAGACGCATGTCTATCATGGTGTAGACAGGTTCGCTTGTAGACGAGCCTCCTGTTGGTTGACTATCTACCTGAGATGATTGATCCTGCTGCGTATTATCGGTTTTTAGTGGTTGCCCTGATGAACCTCCTGTTCTTTCCGGTGTTTCAACGTCAATGGGGGGTTGTTTATTGGTGGCTTCCTCTTTGGGTGGTGTTTCCGGCGTATGGATAACTGAAGGGTTGTTTGCATCATCAGCACTCTCGATGTCCATTTGGCCTAATTCCTCCTGTGTTGCCAGTCCGGTTATGCCGAATTGACGCTTCAATACATCGTTTTCGGCAACTTTACGGATCATTGCCGATGGGTACTGTCTCCAGGTAGGACTGTTGCCGCAGTATTCATTGAATGGAACGAATGTAAGGGATGGTGTTTTTCCTTTCCTGTCGCATCGAGCCCATGCCCCGAGGATTTTACCTCTTTGTCCACCGAACCGGTGGTGCACCTGAAAGTTTTGGGCATCAATACCAAACTCGTCGCCCTCACAGACCACAAAACTAATGGGTGGGCCTGTAAACTCCGGGTGCCGCTGGGCGATTGACAGATACCCATCCCGGGAAGTCATGATTATTGTCTCTGCATTGCTGTAATCAATGCACCCGTCCAGGTTCCGTGGGTAATCCCATTGTCCGTTAATTTTTTGCTTCTTTGGTCTTTTGATAAACCAAATCTGCTTGGCCATTGGGTCCAGGTCATACTTTTGTGCTAGGTGTAAAAACATCTGAAGCTCATCGTTTGTTGCCCCTTTGGCCACCTGGCTCTTGATTAGCTCGATCTGATCTTGAGTGAATCTTAAACCGGCATCGTTGGTGGCAGGAACATTACCCTTGCTCTTACTTTGTGGTAAGGCTGCTACATTACTAGCTGTCATATAGCTCCTTTCTCTCGAAAACGCATTAAGGGCCATGCGGCCCTCGAATGCGTTTTCGAGAACCGCAGTATGTTTTTTGCCCCTTGCGGTTGGGCAGTTTTTAAGCTACTACTTCTTCAGCAGCTTCAACAACCTTTGTGCAGCTCAGCTGCTTTAACGACAAACAGTTTTGGCAGCTCTGCATTCCGGCGCCAAACCTAAAGTACATTGGGCAGTTTTCAGCCAATTATTTTAGGTTAGAGCCTTTTTTGAGGTATATTTTTCTAGCCATATTCCCTCCTTCACCCGTTCTCCGAGTGCCATAAGCATTTCTTAGCCCTCATGGTGGCTATTTTTTAGTACCTTAGTGAGCAACCACAAACAGCCTATTATTACAGCTACATCGACTACTAATACTAGGGTTGTTAGCATTTTTGCGACCTCCTAAAATTGAAATTTATACATAAAAAAACCGCCTATTTCCTAGAATGTGTCCTAGGAAAAGACGGTTAATAATCATAGTGATCCCCTTTCACTTAGCTAGGAAAGGGGGGAGATGTAATTTTGGTGTGCTTATATTTTTACATGTCTAATTACATGAAATTGCACTTAGTGCCTGCTCACTAATGTGGGGCCTCAGTGCCTAATAAAACCTTACACTCATTAACCTGCTCGCCAAAGGCGGGGTTTAAAGTGTCTAGAAATTTAATAAATCTAAGTTTATTTTACCGTAATATTCCATTCTCTGCAAGTAGATACCTTTTATTTTCTAAAAAAACTGTCCCCCTTTTGGGAAAAGCTTAAAAATATAATTGAGTCATATATCAACTTTGGTCCGCTCAGTTAGAGTGAAGTTATAATATAGTTATGACGCTTCCATAAATTGGTACGACATTATTTCTTTTTCACAAATTACTGAAATCTATAAAGTCTATACTACATCCTTCCACCATCTTTTCCCTAGATCCTCAACTTCACTTAATACAAGAAGTTCTCCCTTAGTTTTACGGTTTTTCGTTTCCCATAAATTATAATGCTCAACCGAGCAAAAGAAGTTGATTTGTGGTCAGGTACAGCCTGCCACTGATTTACCTAAGTCGGCTTCAACTACCCATAACCTTATGTTTTGTTCCGAAGCCGATACTACTTTTCCCTTAGCAATGTCGATAGTTAGAGGCTTTCTACAGGTAAAACAATAAGACTTTACCATGGCATCCATACCTAATGCCGCTGGGATACCGATAGTATCCGCAGCACACCAGGTATAGAGATGTCTTCCATTTACCTTCAATTGATGAGGGGTTTCTACTAAGGAAAGACCGAAACTTCCTACTATGTTACCTGTTGTTTCTTCAACAACTATTATTCCTTTAGCTTCTAGTTCATGTATAACATTCTTGAGCAGCGGCATTTGAAGGTTAGTCTCTTCCTTCAAATGGCTAATGGAAGAAGGTAATCCTTCCAAGATAGAGAAAAATGTAGTATCTCTAACAGCTTTTTCTTCACTAGATAGACTTTCAAAGTAGTTCCCCAATTCTTCTGTATTCGCCAATTAAGTCACCTGCCAGTGTAATTAGTTGTTCTGTGAGGTATACTCTTTGACAGTTTTCTTTACATTTCCCAGGCAGCATGAACCTTGCGGGTTATTAACATCACATCCGCATCTACCCGCCTTAATATGTTCTGATATAGTGTCAGCTGCAGTACTCTTGCCCGTTTCCTCTAATTCTTTTTTGATTTTATCTCTGGACCATCCAAAACAATAGCATACAGGGCAATCTTCAGCATCAGTTTTTTGGAAAACAGCTACTTTGACATCCTCGGTAGTATATATTTCTTCCTGCTCATTAAAGTAGACCACATCACATGTTTCATTGCTACACATACGATAGCTATTTTGTGGGCTAAGCTTAGCCAATGCATCTGGAACCAATAAACTCTTTAACGTCACAACTTCAACCTTTTTCCCATCGTTGCCGCATTTCGGGCAGTTAAACTTTTCTTCTAATTTAGTTGGCGTTTTAACAGCACAACAATCAGCCATTAATAAAACCTCCTTGTTATTTGTAATCAATTTTATAGTTATAGGGTTTTAAAGCCTCTTTAAACTCATCCAAGTTTACCTTATTAGTGTCATAAATAATCGTCGTATCACCTGTGTCTTCAACTTTCGCGTCTTTGACACCATCCAGCCTAGATAGTACCCCTTGAGCGGTAGATGCACAACTTGCTCAAGTAAATCCAGTTATAAAAAACTGTTTTGTTACAAATTCGCCTGGGATAGTTTTAATTCCCTTGTCTACCTGGGTTCCCTCTTTAAGCGAGGTGTCAATTTTAGTCTTAGCAGTGTTATCAGTTGTATTACTACAACCTACTACTAGCAATAGTATTAAAGATGTAAAAAAAATACTTATAACTAAGGTTCTTTTCAATTAACGTCACCTGCCTTTTAACCCTGAATGATTGTATAAAGTATTATGGAGATAGATATCGCCGTAGATACCCATAAAATGATTTTACTGCTTTTACTTTTATTTTGCTGTTTTCCCATTAAGTAATGTGAGGTGCCTAGTAAGATAACAGTTAAAACAATAAACAACCCACGATACTTACCTAGTGATGCTGCTAAAAAGCTGCTGAAACCGCCAAGACCTAGCGGTATTAATATCAAAGGTCCAAGTCAGCATACTGCCGCCAAAAATGAAGACAATACAGAGCCGATACTGGCTAGCTTTTCTTTCATTTAGACATACCCTCCCGTTACATTCTGGTGCATGAACTAATATGTTCGGCATTATCTGATACAACTCTTTTAGCAAGCTCTAAAATATCTAGTATACGTTTATCAGTAACTTGATAATAAACACTCCTGCCTTCCTGACGGCTGTTTACATACCCACACCATTTAAGGCAAGCAAGGTGGTTAGAAATTTGACTTTGGGAACAGCCCAGTTCACCTACAATTTCATTAACCGTCATTTCTTTTTGAGCAAGTGTGGCTACTATCCTATAACGGATAGGGTGGGAGAGACCTGAAAAGAATTTTGCTAAAATATCAGCATGTATTTTAAACTGCTCTTGTAAGTTATTTGGAGTATCTGACATAACTTACCCTCCTTTGCTTAATTAAAAATATATCATGATATTGTGATATATGCAATATAAAAATAACCCTTTTACCGCTTATCGAGGAAGTCTTAGTAGTGTCGTTCCATCCCTTTACTGTTCCAGTAATAAGACCAGTGCAAACCCATTACTACGGCAACTGCTCTGGTCTTTGATTTATACTGTTTCTTATTTGATTTAATGACAAAAACACTTAATATTTTATAGTTTTATATAAGCTACTAATCACAAAATAACCAAATACAATGCCGCTAAAAGTAATTAGAATATCACTTCTAGAAACTATTACTGGAATGAATACTGGTGCACGCTGTTGCAGAATTGGCAAATAAATAAGGTGAGGGTATATCCCGAATAGAAATGTTGGAATGCCGACCGCTAGAAACTTTATCCAATCCCATTTCCAATAGCCATCTTTTTTTATCTGGTTTAATAATCTGGGGAGCCCTATTAGAATTCCAATGGTAATCGGGTAAAATATGCCGAAAAGTGCCGTAGGGTAGTAATTAAAAGTTGCTCCCCTTTCAACTCGCAAAAGATGTAGGTACTCTTCACCCCATCTGATTGCATAAGCGATAAAAATAACATACAGCAAAATGCCAACAAACCTCATAAATTTGCTCATTACACTCCCCTCCCATTAAATAGGCTATTCTTTAGGTGAAAGCTAATGTCCTTCAAATATTTTCCAAAGGAATTCTTGTGTTACACTGTCATTATAATTACAGTTAGGAATCACAGCTAAGCTTACAGTTACATAATTGATGTGAATGACAAAAAGATAGTTAAGACAGGAGGTTGTCTCCTGCCTAAATAGCTATCCTATCCTGTTTGAGCCTTTGGCTGTGCTTTGGCATCAAATTGAATGCGTTCTTCCTCCAGCTTTCCGTCGTTATGAACTAAAAACATGTTCTCAATGTCATGCTTAAACAGGTGTTCGTCTGTTGTTAAGCGTACGGAGTCGTGCTTAATGCTGCCAGTAATATGGGCAAGGTGTTCTTTCGTTTCCCCTATAACGAAAATTCGGGGCGCAAGTGCTTCCTCAAACTTTTTACCCATATCGCGCGCTGCTAATACCGCAAATTCAATCCCGCCTAATTTAAGAACCCCGGTAAACGGGGGTGGGGCAGGGCTAAAGTAATCTAAGTCTTTGATCTGTTCGGTCTTATAGAATCGAAGATACAGCTGCGCAGCTATCAGCTTTTCTAATGCACCGGCGGTATCTAGATCCAACCACCACTGGGAAAACGGGCAATCTAAAATATATGCTCCCAGAGGGCCGAGGGCATGGATGATTAATGTGTTTTTGCTGCTGACCAACCGGTGGCGGGTAAGCACTCCCTGTCGCGAGAGCAGGTTTAGCCTTTTGGTACCCCGTTTGGGATTTACCCAAAAGGTTTTTCCTAACTGCATACTTGTAGCCAAACCGCACCTACCGAGTAATTTTACGATCTCAATGTCCCTGTCCGTCAGCTGTTCAAGTATCCCGACCGCCCCTCTATAATTGGATTGGTGTTTTGTCCATTCAGTCGTGTAATTGTTGATGATTGAAAAAGGAGATATGAACCCTGTTTTATTACTGCCACCCACTTCGTCACCTCCTTGTCTTTTGGTTTACCTCCCGTAAAGCCGTTAAAAGTGAACAGGGTTTTTATTGACACGTCTCTTGATTTCTTTAATATATCCTTTGATCTTATGCCCTTTAGCATCTACGCCGGTTACTCTATAGATAACTTCATCGCCAATGTTAGGTCTGTCAAACTTCATGTGCCGGGATAGGGCGTCAACTCCAGGCTCTAGGTTTACAAAAACGCCATAGTCTACAATTCCGCTGACTGTGCCAAGATAGTCGTTTCCTTTTATATATCTCAGTGCCGCATCGGGCCAGGGGCAAGGAAGTGTCCGCTTTAAGCTCACCTTTATTGTCTCTTTGTCCTCATCTATTTCTGTAACTAAGACATCAAAAACATCGCCTTCCTGGAGGACGTCTCTTACATCATGGGTCCATCCCCACTGGATTTCTTCAGCGGGCAGGCTGACGGTGATGCCGCCAATGTCAACCAACGCTTGTTTGTTGGTAACTACTCTTGCGACACAGGTGGTGGGCTCTCCTTCTTTAAGACGATCCCAAGCTACCCGGGCCATGTGTTCTTTGGCACGCTTCCTTGATAACACGACCAGCTCTGTTTCCCGGTCAAAGCCGGCGATTTTAAATGCAACAGTTTGGCCAATCATGCGTCTTAAGTGCCGCTCCTTTTCCTCACCGCTTTCGTTAAAAGGAATGAGGCCTTTAATGTGGCCTATCCGCACAACAAGGCAGGGAACTTTTTTACCGTTTAACTCATGTTCCTCTACAGCTACTGCCTTTTCCTGCATGATGGTGTCATTTTGGCGGGCGGCGTAAATGTCCTTCCAGGCGTCTCTTACGAACTTTTTCTTTTGCACATCACCACTAAAACCTTCGGCAATAATTGATCTGTTTGTCATACTAACAACTCCTCCTTAAAATTGTTTTTAGTGTAAAGGATTTCTAATTTTTTAGGCTCTGCAATATGAAAGCCTTGGGCATACTTAACTCTCAGCTGTTTTACAGTTTCAAGTTCTTCCGGTGTTTCCATATTTTCAGCAACCACCCTGCTGCCGATACCTGCTCGGATTAAGGCCATATGCTTGATTATGGTCTGTTTGTTTTCACACTCGTTGCACTTATGAATTAAAGGAGCATCAAGCTTAATGTAATCGGGGGTGGTCTCTGAGATTAGTCTGATGCGGTTATATCCCGATGTTATATCGTCAATTGCATAAGAGTAACCTATCTCTCTTAAAACTTTCATAATCTCGATCAATTGATCAAGATCGCTGCGGATATTTTCAATCTCTACGATTTCTAAGACTACTCTGTTTTGGAGCAGTACCTGCTTAACCACGCGGCTTCTTTCTTGTCTCGAAAGATTTTCAAAAGCGTCGTTGGCCTGATATTTATAAACAGACGGTTATCTGTCGGCCCATGTTTTACTGCCATTTTCAAGCAGGTTAAATCTAGGGCGGCTTCTTGGTTATTCTGGACCGCTATTACAAAAAGGTCCTTGGGTAAAGTATCCTTTTTGCGTTCTAATAAACGCTTCGTAACCGTGGACTCTAGGGCCGTCTGTATCAAGTTTAAAAATCGGCGGATAAACAGGGTAAATATCCGTACTGTATATTTGGGGGTGATTTAAGATTCTATCTTCTGCTACCTCCTTTACTGAGTCGGCTGTTTTACGCACTATATCACTCTCCTACTCTGGCCAAAAGCCATCCTTGGGCTTATCGGACTTGATTTGTGGTTTTAATTCCTGTCTTTGGGGTTGTGTCTTGCTGTTAGCTTGTGTGTCATCTTTAGCTGGTCTTTCTTGCTGTTTTGGTTTATGGCTGTTTTTCTTACTTTGTGTTTTATTATTAGTCTTTTGCTTAGTTGAGGGTATAAAGGTTATTGTATTAGGTGTTGCTTCTGATAGTGTCATTTGTGCATATTCTTCTTTCTGAGGCTTTTCTTGTGAGGCTGACTTACCCACATTTTGGTTTGGTGGTTCATACCCACCTGCTGCAGCTGCCTGGGGTTGTTCTGTTAAAACAACCGTTTGTTGTTCAGGCTCTCCGTTCGCATCCTTCTCTGTTCTTTTAAAATCTTCCCTGGGGGGAGGCATCTTGACCATTCGGTTTTTGCCAATTCCCGGCGGACGCAATGCTCCGTTTTTAGTTATTCGGTAAATCATGTGATAACCAGGAAGCTCCATGATGTCTGTATAGCTGAACCGCGATTCTACTGTTATCGTGTTGCGGAAGCTCTTGGGCAGAATAGATGGTACCAGCATACGGTGATCGTATGTGCTCTGTCTGGTCATTTTTTCTACAGCGCCCAAATTCTTTTCAAAGTCCATGGCCTCTTTAGCTGTTAACCCTCCAAAAATCACTTTGTGGCGACAGTTAGTAAGGGCGATGTCTTTAAATCCGATCTTTTCTGCTAAATCAAACTGATCTCCGGACTGGATAGCCATGATTGTGCTGTTTTTATAGGACCGGCCAATGGCAAGCAGCCGTTCAAGATCTGGGTTCACGTACCGGGGGGCTTCGTCAATGTAAAAGAAATGCGGGGGTGCCTGCCCCTTTCCTGGTCGTCTGAAAACCGCGTTTTCTAAATGCATGACCATAAATTCTCCGAATATATCTCCCAGGGTACCCAGTTCACCCATACGGGTGTTTACGAGTAGTACGCTGCTGCCCTTTAGGTGTTCATCGAGGTTAATGCTGTTTTTACTACTAACCAGTACATCCCTTAGCAGTGGGTTGCCGATTAAGTCGCCTATCTGCTGTCTAATACCAACAGCGAATTGATAATACTTATCTTTCAGCACACCCAAGAGTTCATCTCTAAAGTATTTGGTGAGCCAGGTTTTGCCTTTCTTTACTTCCAGCTGTGATACATACTGCTGCAGTGTATCTTGGCTTTGTAAGGTCTCTAGAATATCCTCTAAATCCACATCGTCGCCCTTTAGCTCTTTGATCAAAAGGATGACATTCCGAGCAGCTGTCTGTTGAACGCGGCTAAAAAACGCATCCTGTTTTCCGAAAGTGCTGGTTAAAACCGTCCGTGTTGTTTCTGCAACCTGATGAGGAGGGCCTTCTAAAGGGTTAAACCCTGCGCTATCGGTTCGTTTAGGATCAACCAGTGTATAGGGGATATTTTTATGGATGCAGTAATCCTCCACGTCTTCTATTAAGTCCCCTTTTGGCTCGATTACGGTTATACTAATATTTGCGCCCTTGGCCAGTTTCGCTAAATCCTGCCAGATCATCGGCTTTAGGACACTTTCGGTTTTACCGGACCCTGTTGGTCCAACTGTTAACATGCCTAGGTACCGGTCTTTTTCGGTGATGGTTATCCTTTCCCTGGTGTCTACATCACGGCAGACTTCTACGTCCAACTGGTTGTGCGTAGGCTTATACGGCAGTAATGACTTTGGGGACAGACTAGGCTCTGATTCTATGCCGCTAATAATTCTTGAGTCAACAAAACGCCACAAATAGACGGCCAGCATGGTACCTAAAGCTATATGAAGGTAAAATGCGGTTATCATAAATCCCTCGTAACTAAACGGTGAGTACGGATTGCCGGTTACGTCTGCAGCGTATCCCTTAATGTAGGGGTAACTGTAGTTAATTAACGCCCAGGTGAAAACAACACTTAGTGATGTGGTAAACCAGCCACATTTCCGGTGGTGTCTGTATAAATATACGCCCGTTAGTTGGATGGTCAGTAGGAAGATGATAGCCCACCATGCTGAATCAGGGGGATGTTGGGGGTAGTCTTTAAAGTTAGCCAGAATACCCATCACCGAAGGTATTAATGAAACTACGGCCACTAGATAGAGCAATGCCTTTTAACACCCCTTCCCTTCTTGACCTTGATATTTAAAAGTGCCTGCTTAAGGCGGGGGTAGTACCCTCGTAAACTGCTGCCGGCGCATTGGGCGATGAACGCCTCTTGGTCTGGTATATCGGCCTGGGGATTAGTCTCTGTGAGACTGGTTATTACTCCAATTAGGTCATCTATTACCTGCTGCAACTCGATGCTGTTTAAGTGGTCAAGGTTTTTGAGGGTGCCGAGTGCTCGTTTGTACTCTAAGTTACTTTGCAGGGTATTATCCTCGGTGTTTTGATCGTTTACATAGCGTCCGTGGTTAATATGCATAATATTGACCTCCTTAAAGGTTTTGGGTATAAAAATAAGCCGCCTTTTGGCGACTAACAGCCGTTACTTTCTCTCCATTGTTTATCAACGGGGATAATGCGGATATGCTCATAGGTTATCGGGTCAAACACTTCGTTTCTGTAGTAGTATTCGTCTTCTTTTTTAACCAAGACACAGACACCCCGCATATTATTTCTAATAGCATCGTCTTTACTGTAGCGTTTTAAGTGGTGAATCTTCATTTGGTCGTTTGTCATTAGTTCAGTTAAATAGGCTTCCATAGTTCCGCGGGGAAGTTTTAGCTCAATCCTCATATTTGCAAAAGGTTGATGGTCGCGGGTAAAAAAACGGTCGTCCATTTCTAAGTCGGGGTGGTTGACTATAACATCGGGGTCTGTGAGTTTTTTCAATAGACCAATATCGTCGGGATATTGCAGTAATAGCATCTTACTAGCCCCTTCCAGGGGAACCTCTAGCTGTCTGATGTCATTCCTATTATGGCAGAAAATTATTACGTTCCTGATGTGACTTTGGGTGCCGAGGTTAAGGCTAATATCCTTTAGCAAGGTGCCGATTGACTCTTCTTTTGGGGAGGGGGTGGTCATATACAGAAAGTAACACTCGCCGGTTGGCTGGGTTAATACTGCAGCCATCACGCTCCCCCGGTATATGGGTAACTCAGCCTTGATTTCCCTGCTATCCGTCCATTCCCAACTGCTGTCTTTGAGTTGGGTGTAAATTTCGGATATCGCTACCCGGAAATTTTGCATGTGCGACGGTATGTGCTTTATTGTTGGCTCTAAATGAGGTAAATTGATAGCCTTAAATCCTTTTTTTGTTAGATAGACACAGACACCTTCTTTGCCCCTCTTGCCCATCAGTGGGCGAGTTACTACTAAGCCGTTTTGACGCATCTTCTCAATCCGCTTATAGTGCCCCCATTTGACGTTGCTGTAGTATAAACGCTTTATTTGCTTTAATGTTAATAATCTGCAGTTTGCTAAGTCCTGTAGAATGTTCACATCTTTTTCGGTTAGCTGCAAAATTGCCAATAGAGACAAACCCCCTTTCTTTAGTTTTTTGGTATTAATAGCTTACTGCCGCTAACCTGTCGTTGCTTCGCACTCCAGAACGCGGCTTATGATTACCATATTATTAAATACATTCACAATGCTTTTTCTGTTTTATTCCTGCTTGTGAATATTTAGTTGTTAGGCCTAACCTGTCGTGCTGCGCACTCCAGAACGGCCTCGGCATATGCCGAAGCTTTTCATGCCGACCCCCTCCCTACTTCGGCACGAAAATCCCGAGATTTCTTCGGAATAGAATGCAGGGATAAATATAGTCATATCAAGACTTCCAATGCTGTTTTGGTACTCCAGACTTTATTTGTTAATAAGCACTCCAAACCATACACCTACGCCATGAGAAAGTTTTGCCCTTCCAATCTTTATGAAAGTTTGGAGTACTTTTTCTAGCTGCAATCCTCTGCTGGACAATCGGGGCTAAGGGCTACTTTCAGTGCCATTATATTATCCATATCTAGTACCGCGATTTCTGTCCTGGGGTTTATCTTCGTTATGTGTCCCTTAACCATGTATGCCAGATGCGCCCAATCGTCGTCTTTGACAATGCCGGCATTCTTGATTCCGTTGATAATTGCGTGCACTGATCTATTATCCGGATCCCATACATAGTTGGTATCTGCATAGATATTTATAACCACCATAGCTCTCTTGAAAGTCAAGGTAAAATTGTTGTTTGCATATGCATAAATAATCCATTTAACCCAACGGCGTCTTTCCTCTGCTTGGATTCTGTAAGAGGCTCCTTTCATAATTGGTGGAACAGCCGGCAACGAAAACCAAGCAATGTTATTCTGATCATCCACCCTAGCCTCGGCTCCGGGCGTTCCAGGTAAACTTATATCCCGTGGTATATCATCTAATTCGTTGATTAATGGCTGTAAGTTTAATTGCGTTTCAATAGCCATGTTATATAGACGTTTCAATCTCTTCGTTCCCTCACCACTAAGTTGTTCTATTGGTTTACTGATAATAGCGTCCACCTCCTGAAAAATAAAAAAGGGCCGCAATTCGGCGGTCATGCTAAAATTTTAAGAAGGTATCAATGCTGCCTGCAAGCCTCTCATCAATATCTTCCGTCTCTTTTTCTTTCTCATTGTTACTGACTGCTACCCCTTCTCCTTTAAGTTCCTTAACTGCTTCTTTAAGCTCCCTCAATTCCTTTTCAAACTTATAGTAGAAATCTAGTGCCTTCTTTACTTCCTCGTTTCTTTCTGTACCGTCTTCAACATTCCAAATCCAATGATCCGATGGTAATCTGATAGTTAATTTAGGATTACCTTTTTTGTTATTTGCTTTTGGCATATCCATACCTCCAAAACGGGCCATTGGCACCACCCTCTATCCCTTACCGGCATTGGCTTTATCAACCCTAATTTGCTCTAGGTGGTACCACCTATTTATTGGTTGTTTTGGGTGGTACCACCTTTGCTATATTGCATGCTGTATGTCTATATTTTTCAATGCCTTGAGGGTGGTGCCACCCTGTTTTGCTTACAGTGCTGTTGACTTGCCATTCTCATTGACCCGTCTTAGGGATTGAATTTGCAGTTTAGCCATATTCAAAAAGCCTAATGCATTAGCAAATTGAGGTTCTCCCATCATTTCGGTTATTTCTAATTGGTCTTTTAAAATAGGATAGAACTCCAGCGCTCCGCCTCCAGTTAAAAATACAGTATCAATAAAATCCATTTGCTCACTCCATGCGTTAGATATGCTCTCGCCTATTGTTCGCCCTGCTTCATACCCGGCAATTTCTTTAATCTTGTCTACATCTACGTTATGTCTTCTCGAGGTCTCTTTATCCCATAATTTATTAGCACCTAAAAGATCTAGGGGCTTTCCTGTATTATCGGTATATTTATTTGCAAATAATTTTAAAGCAGTATGCATCCCTACTTCGACGGATGAAGAATAGGAGCTTAAAGGAATAATATTTCCAGGACTAACTTTGGCCAGAAGATAGTCAGTTGTATAGTAACCTATATCTACTATACCAATGAGACCTTCCCTTGGGAGTCTAGTATGATAGAACAAAGCTCCTACAGCCTGGGGATATACCAATACATTCTTAAATGTTATCTGCTTTTCTTTTCCACTATTAACAGTTACTTTTATGCTCATGCCTTCTAACGCGTTCTTTGCATCTTCTTTTTGTTTCTTGTAGTACGCTAGAGGCAATCCTATAGCTAGGGTAAATTCATCTTCGGCACCTGCCAGATAAGCAGCAGTCATGGCAAACGAAAGCGAAACATCTCTGTTAAATTTATCTCTGCTTAATGTGATTTGCGCCCCCCTTGACATTGTTGCTAAATCACCAATGTAAAGTCTATTTCGGCTTATACTGTCTACCGACCTCATCTCTATCGAATGACCCAAACCATTCAGGTCAAGGCCAACAGCATTACCTTCAAACATATCCTCTCCCCCAGGTGCAATGACACTTGGAAATATTATCTTTTTATCATCCTGGTTATTAACTGCTTTCACATATCCATAGCCTAGATCAACTGAAACTATCATAAAAATACCTCCCTTTGATTATTAACTGATTAGTGAAAAAGACAGGCAAATGCCCATCTAATCATAGTAACCACGCAGTTTTCTTGTTGTGACCTGCTTAGATTTAACAGAAGCATGGCTTAGCGTGATACGAAAAACGTAAACACATCACTTTCAATATTACCAAGTACATTTCTCACCTGCACGATAGCAGAAGCTTGATAAGTACCTAGTGGCAAACCTGTTATTGTTACTTCATTGCTAGACACCCATCCCTCATCAAAACCATTACATTGAACCCTATATTCGCTTGCTCCCACTGCATCTATCACTACCGTAAAGTTCGATGTTATAGTGATTGTAGCTTTATTTAAACCGGAAATATTTTTAATAACTGGATACACCGCTGTAACTGTATTATCTAATTTGGCTCCATCAGAACCAATATTTCTCCCGTTTACTGTTCCATTAACAACCATGGCTCCGCTTGTATAAACCTTGCCATCATCTCGTATTTCAAAAGTTCCGCTATCGATAGAATACTTACTGTTAATTAAATTAATTTCTTTAGTTGTATAATCACTTGGAATAGAGCCAGAATTCAAGGCTTGAATTGACCAGCCGGCATTGGAGTTTCCTGCCATTTCAACTTCGATATTTACGCTGCTATCATCCACATATAATTCTAAATAAGGTTGATCGTAAGTTCCTCCGTAAACCAATCTTACCTTTTCTATCCCTGCTCCGTCACCGTATGAAGTCCTGCCAAGTACGTTGATTGTAGGATACTGTCCATAAGTAATCCCTGCCCACAACAGCACCACGCCATGTTTACCGCTTTTTGTATAGCGGATTTTAAATAAGCCTCCATTATAACTACCACTGCTTTGGCCAGCTGCAAATCTATACCAATTTGGACTAGGCGAACTACTTGCTGTAGCCCTTTTTTCTACCACGTTTAGATTATTGACGGTGTTAGTCAGACTTGTCAGGTCGTTTTGGATGTTGTTGATTTTTGTATTACTGCTTATTTGACTATTCACTATAGATATTACTTCTGCCGAGCTTGTTATTGGTGAGAAGGTAACTTCCATAGCTTTCCCGTCAATTATAGTGTAAAGCTTGTGTAATTCATCGGAGTAATTAATATCTGTTGCAGTTCCTTTTAAAGCAAAATGAATAGACTGATTCGTTGGGTCATACCAGTATATTTCGTTATTTGCAGCATAAGCATAATTTGGATTCCAAAATCCCCTTCCGTCATGCGTTGCCCACTTTTCTCCATCATTTACCCAACCTTGTCCTTGATATAATGCAACAGATTCATTTGTATTTAGGTCTATTTTAGTGATGGTTAAATGTGCTGCTGAATATGGTACCTCTACCCGGTATGTTAAAATAGTTTTAAAGGTTTCATCATAAAAAAACGCATCTTGTTCAAGGTTTTCTGGTTCATATTTATCTCCATTCCATTCCTTTTCTGCTGAACTGAACACTTGGCTACCATCAGTTAATCTATAGATCTTTGTTCCCGAACTTGTAGAAATTCCCACATGAGTATTACTGAATAATAGACCTGCGCCATATTCTCCCCCTACCGAGCTCCCGTTTTTATAAAGCCTTACAGTTTGAAGGTCTTCGTCGTCTTCGTCATATTCTCTGTAGGCAAGAAAAAAACCACTTGAATATGTCTTTAAATACACGTCTGTATCTGCATATCTACTAGCCCACACGTATATTGTAAGCCTAGTGCTTACAGACCCGCTGGGGGTAATCCTCCATACTCGATAGTTAGTGTTAATATAGGTCCCAACATATACGTTTCCTGCATTATCTTTGCGAACTTTTACTGAAGATGGCAGGTAACTAGAAAGATAGTAGTCCCCTAATTCCGTCACTCCACCTGTTAGGGTTACAAGTTCGTACATATATAAGTCTTGCCAGTTACCGCTACTATCGTTATATTGTTGCCATCGGACAAAAACTCTACCATTACCAATGTCATAAAAGAAGCGTGGCACCGTGTCATAATTGTAAAAATTACTAGCATTCTCCAAGTCTGTTTCAGTAAATATTTTTAATGTCGTTACTGTGTTGTTAACCATATTAATAGCTTTTAATCTGCCTAAATAAACTCCATAGTTACTATTGTAAACGCTGTCATAAAAAAGAAAATAATTTTCGTCATCTGTAAAACCTAATAAATCGGAATTGGGGGTGTTCTTTCGAAAAGTAATTCTTGCATATCTAGTCTGTCCATCATAACTCCACACTTCTAAATACCGCTTAGAATACGTTTCTGATGTTAACCATATCGCTTTCCCTTGTTGATAAGATTTTTCGCCTAAACTAAACCAATAATACGAATCAAATACTGCAGGTTGAACAGGTTCAGGTGTTGTTGAGCTTTCACTTGATAACTCCGGTATTTCGCTGCCTATAATCGGTTTTTCAATCACGTAGTCCACAGCAAAAGCACTAGTGGCAAAGCATAAATTTATCAACATGAAAACTGCAACAATAAGGATTTTTTTCACGCTATTTAGCTTTTGAATTTGTTTGCTCTTCATTCCGTACCCCCTTATATTTGGCTTGATTAACAATAAGCCTACACTTTGGCACACAGCTCTTATTGCAATACAAAAAAAGTGAATTCTTTACTTTCGATGTTGCCCAACACATTTTTTGTTTGTACATTGGTAGACGCTTGGTAATTACCTGATGACAATCCTGTTATTGTCACCTCATTACTAGAAACCCAACCGCTATCGAATCCTTCATGTTGTACTCTGTATTCTATAGCTCCCCTGGCATCTATTACTACAGTAAATGTAGAGTTTGTAGTAATTGTGGCATTGTTTTTTCCTGTAATATTTTTAATAATTGGGTAAATATAGGTCGCTGCATTGTCCAGTCTAATTCCATCCTCAGTTATATTTCGACCGTCTATATATCCATTTGAATCTCTTTTTACAATGGTATTCGGAGTTTGGCTTACGGAAGGCTGCGACCCATCAATTGTATCAGCATCTAAGCCGGAACCTGGCCCGTCGTTTCCTTGGTGCCATATTTCCTTACCATTAGTATATATTTTCCCATTATCTCTAACCTCGAACGTCCCACTGTCTACAGAATATTTGCTATTAATTAGATTAGCTTCTTCGAATGTATAACCGCTTGGAATTGAACCTGAACCTATGCCTTGAAGTGACCAACCGGCGTTAGAATTACCCAGCATTTCAACTTCTATGTTTACGCTGCTATCCTCAACGTAAAACTCCAAATATGGCTTATCATACGTACCGCCATAGACGAGACGAGCTTTTTCAATCCCTGCACCGTCACCATAAGCAGTTCGTCCTAGGACGTTTATCGTTGGGTACTGTCCATAGGTTATGCCTGCCCATAGGAGTATAACACCGTGTTTCCCGCTTTTGGTGTATCGTATTTTAAAAAGGCTTCCATTATATTTACAGTTATCTTGACCGGCTGCGAATCTGTACCATCCAGGAGAAGGCGTGCTTATTGTTTCTTGTGCTTTTTCCACCATATCTAAATTACCGATAATATTCTCAATTTCATTATTGAGCGCAATATTAAAGCTGTTAAAAGTAATTTTATAAAGTTTTGTGCTAGTGGTGGTATATAGCTGCCCGTCAGCAATGTATTTAGGCCAATAGGCATTATTAAAAGGTATGGGGAGCCATCCCTGGCTTATTAATTCGCCGGTACTAGCTTCATAAACTCCTATGAATTGTAGATCTGAATCTCCAATTCTCCATTTGATATAAAGTAAGTTATTAGGTTTATCAAGAATATAGTCGCTTGCGTAAAACCACGTTGTATCAGCTTCAAGAACAGGTTCAAACCAACTCCCGCTTACCTGCATTACTCTAAAACCTCCATGGTCCCAAACTGACGTGGCCCCTTCAAAAGATGTAAAACCTTGGTCTGTGCTGCTATAGATGTTAACTGTTCCTTCGGCAGGAATTAATCGATTATAGTTATTAGTTAGCTTATATATGGTTCCTGCATTAGTACCTTTTTCCTTGAGTAATATTGTGGAGGGATCTCCTGCCCAGTATTCACTCAACTTTATTGTAGGTGTATCCTCGGAATAATGAGACGTTTGCTGACTTCCTTTCTGAATATATAAATATCCTCTAGGGTCGCCGCTTTCAATAAATACAAAAAGAGCTGTTTTGCTTACTTTGCCCCAATGATAATCATCATAGCTGCCCCAAGCTATTCCACCATGTTTATTTCCAGAAGAGTCGATATAAAAGTATTTTCCTTTTGTGTTACCGCTATCGTAATGGGTATAGCGTACTGCAATATTTTTTCCAGCAGCTCCCAAGACCTCGGTTTTTTTTGAAGAATACCGATAATATTCCCTTTCATTCCCTAGGTTTATTGTTTTATTATATAATTGACTATAGCTTCCGTTTTCTAGAAAAAAGGCTGCAACAGTGAGTCTAAAAGTTATAACGTCGTAGTTTCCATCTATTGTCATGTAACTGTTGTTTTTGGTTATTGCCACCATTCCTTCATCTGTTATAAGAATGTCGTCAAAGGCCCGGTCAAGTATCTTTGCTTGGCTTCCGGTTGAAATATTTAGTAGCCATACCTGATTACCTGTCTTTGTAACTATAAAACCCTTCAATGAATTAACAAACTCTCTTCCATTTGTCGGTAAATTTCTTATGATATTTCCTTCAGAATCCACAACCCTAAAATAACTTCCGTTGGAAAACACCACATATGGATATGGATCAGTGCCGGTATATACATCCATAACCTCATAACCTGGGAAACTAGTTACCAGCTCCCGTTCTGCTTGAACAAAGCTGTTAATGTCTGCTGCATGGGCCGGAATGGGGATTGTAATTAAAAAGAAAATTAGTATTAGAAACCAAGATAGTATTTTCTTGCTACTTTTCAATATAATCACCTCACCTTAATTTAAGGTTGTTAATCACTTCCTTGCAAAATAACAAACCAATCTTCATAAACGCTCCCTTCGGTAACTATAATTCCGTCTGCAAATGGGGGTATATTATGGGTCGTAGAACCGCCAGCCGTTCCGGTGCCGTTGGCATCCATTTTTACAAGCGTTCCGTAAGGCACCGTATCTAAACTTGCATTTGTCCAAAATGGTATTGTCCACCTGTTTATTGCATTTCCCGGCGCGTATAGTGTTGAGGCTTCTCCGATAGTTGCCGTGCCACTGTTATAATAAATGTTTGGTACGTTTGAGGCTGATGTGTCAATGGGACCAACGCTATCAAGTAGTATTATAACCCTACCTCCTGCTTTCGCCTTCGGTAATGAGCTGGTTAGCATTCCAGGTGTAATCATTATGTGCGTGCTAGGGTCACTCAGGTTGACTTCTGTTTGGCCGGCAGGCGGGCTGACTATTTCCGCAATTCTTGGCCGCTCAAATGCTAATACATTAAAAGGCTCAGGTGTTGAGTAATCAGAAGGCACGTTCATGCTATCCCAGGTACGGATTTCCACGGTAAAGGAATACATCCCGGAGTTATACAATGGACCGTTAACTATCGGATCATAGCTTGTTGGTAGCGTGAAACTGGTATCGTTGCTAAGAACCTTTCCCGTATCATAAATTATTGAGCTATCAGATTGCCGTTTGATAAGCACCTGGTACGCTGTCTGTGTATCCTCGGTATCCGGGTCATCAAAAGTCCATGTGAATGTAGGTGTAGTAGTATAAAACCAACCAGGTACCGCGTCTAAAACCGGAGGATTGGGCTTTGAATTTACCTCCCATCTAACCCCTAACCCTCCACTGGTAACAATCTTAGGCGTTACCGTAGGATCTGTGGTGGATAACTCGGCTTTCCATTTAACCGCATTTCCGGAAACCACATCGGCCCAAAGATCGGCGTTGTTGTTCCCTGGATTGGTAACTGTTTCATCGCCTATAGTCATCCATGACGTTCCGTTATCGTTCGTTATTTCTGCAACCGTTCCTGAAGCCGTTCCTCTTACTCGCCATCTTTTAGTCCAGTTAGTGCCATCTGCGGTAACACTCCATTCGATTTGAGTGCCTTCGGGTACCTGGTGATAAGCCATTGCCCTTACCTTGTTAACGGCGTTTGACGGAGTTGTCGCTTGTGATTGCACTTGTGCTGAAGCTATATAGCCACCTGACTGTACAATATTGGCAATTTGTTTACTGAGCATTGCATTGTAAACCAAGCTGCTACCATCCCATGAGTAATACTCTACTGTATCCCCATCTAAGATAATTCTATCGTTAGAGTCCTTTTTAATAGCTACAGATGACGGAGAAGTTAAGCCGGATGTAACTGAAAGAGCCGCGTTATAGACCATTGAGCTTCCGTCATACGAATAGTTTTTTACCTGGTTTCCATCTATAATAGCTACTTCCCCGTCAGCCATGGCGAAGGCTATTGGGTCAGTTAGGCCGGTCACAGAAAGAGCCGGATTTTCTACCATACCACTTCCGGAAAAATTAAAAAACCTTAATTGCGTATCATCAAGAATAGCCATCTTATAGTAATCATCTATGGCGACCTCTAAGGGATTATTTAGCGAAACAGAAGGCGATAGCATTGTGTTCTCTGTCATCTGCGTACCGTCCCATTGGAAGGTCCTTACCTGGCCGTTAGTTAAAGCCGCAACTGTTTCATTATCTACACTACTAATTGATACGATCTCTGTTAAACCTGTAACCGCCAGCGCAGGCACTTCGACCATGTTAGAGCCATTAAATTTATACTGCTTTATTTCCGAACCCTGGGCGATAGCCATCGTTGGGTATGGTGTCGGGTGTGCCAATGCCAGTGGGTTTTGCAGCGACATATCCAGCGTGGTGTTTCGGGCCATTTGTGTCCCATCGAAAGTGTAGGTCTCTAGCCCCGTATCTGTTAGTGCCGTGTACTCATTACTGCCGTTTGAAGCAAGCTTAACTATATCGGGCATTTTGGCCTGTGGTAGCGTGATTTCTTTTAGTATTGTATCTATTTGGGCTGATGTTTGGGATGCGTCTACATACGTGGGTGTGTCTACATCGGTAATTCCATAATCCCATGCATCTGCCGCGTAGGCTGTTACTCCAAATAGTAAGACTACGAGTAAGGCCAGATACAGGCTGTTAAACTTGCGAAACATCGTATATCTTCCACCCTTCCATGGTGTAATAGTAAGATACTATGACACTTACATCCCTGCTCTTTACTTGGTATGACGCTTTCATTACTAGGTAATCAAGATTATTGTTTAGCAACTCAAACTGTAAGTCCTCAACCGTTGTAATAACAGGCGCCCTTTTTAACATAAAGCCTTCAGACACATGGGAGTTTCTTGCTCGGCCTATCAGCATATCTGATGCTTGGTCATACTCATTAGACGTTAGTGCGTGTAGGTATTGCCGAAATAGTTTTTCTGCTTGTTTTAAGTTTCTTTCAGAATGACCCCGATCAAATAGCCCAACGGCTTTCTTTAGTACATAGTTTCCTAAGAGCTTTGGCTCAACTTCTTCAAGTTTGTAAACTTTCCACTCGCGGCCTTGTTTAGTAAGGTACAGATCGTACCAATGAACATCAATAGCGCCGCTGTATGACTGGGTTTCAAGGAGCACAAATGCTTTTGCCCAAGTTTTGTCTTTGCTTTCTATGTCAACCTCCAGATTGGTTACTTTATGTTTAGAGGTTTGTTTTCCAAGGTTTGATGAAATGTTAAATAATACTTTTCCCAAGGAAAGGCCCTTGGCTATTTCAAAATCTTGGTTGGTTAATGCATATAACCATTCAGAGGCAGCCTTTTTAGGATCTTCCTCCATTTTGAATTCAAGTAAACTTATAAACGAATAACTAATCAATAGTAAAATAGACAACATTGCCAATGTTGCCGCGACATATAACACTGCTTTAGTTGTGGATTTTACCAACTACTTCACCTCTCTTTCAAAATATAAAACCAGACCGTTGTTTGGCCTGATTAGCTTCTAATACACTATTTTCGCACTTGCCCACCGAGACATTTGCAGGTTAGGATCGCTAGACCCCATCAATTTTTTATGCTTAACAGTAACAACTGCAACGACACCCGGTCTATCTAGGGTTACCTGTTTAATCCCACTAGCCGATAGATATACGGTGCTATTATCAATCCCGAAGGTATATGGAAAACCTGTTCCTAGAAAACCTGTAGATGAAAGCGCTCCACTACTAAGTTGATATACCTTGGCATCCTCTGCACCCCTAGAAACATAGGTGTCGTCTCCGTTATAAATCACAAGGACATATTCGGGAGCTTCAATTAAAAAAGAGCCGGATAAAGGGCTAAATGTTGTCTGATCCAAACCGAGGTTTCTGGCTAATTCTCTGCGGAAAGCCGAATGGCCAATGACTGTATTAACCCTAGCGTCACCTGCCGCCTGTGAGTCACTCGTAACCTGCCCTGCAGCAGCCTTTACTGCACTTTGAACGGCTGCCTGCAAATCAATATCCGCTCCCGTCACTGCTTGTGTTTGTGTAATTGTGTAGTTGGTTGCCATTAATAAAAACGGCATAAAGAGGAGTATCCAAATAATTACTACCCCTCTTTCATCCTTGATGATGTTGGTAACATTACGGGTTTCGCCTTTCACTTAGCCTTTCACCCCCTACTACTATTTGACTTCCAGCTCCCGAATTTGCCCCTATTAGCTTACCGGTCCATATCGGCTCAACAATTGGTGTAGCTGTTATTTTTAATTTAAGCGTGCTTGCGTCTGGATCTTCCGGCCTTTTCAACACCCTCGTATTGCCAAGGTTTTCCCTCTGCCCTTCAATAGTTGTTACAGTTAACCCAATATTACTAAAATCTGCTGTGAGGGCAGCTTCATCTGCTGATGAAAGTCTTCCTTCTAGGGTCATCCGGTCAAGATATTTATTTACCAGCTTCCCTGCCATTTGGTGTTGGGATTGATGAATGTAAAATTCAGCAGGGGTATAAAGCAAAAACACCAACAGTAAGACAGCAAGCAAAAGCTCGATAACGATCATTCCACTGTCTTCGTTTAATAACCACTGCCGGTTATATTGGTTACATTGTTCATTATGTTGTTGTGAGTTGTGGTTGTTTCTTGTTTGAGCGCCGATACTGATGCGGTTACTATTCCAATGATTAGTAAGGCTAAAACTAGATATTCTATTAAAGCGTCGCCTTGTTCGTTTTTTAAGTAGCCCTTGACCTTTTTCCACACTTGACCATGCCTCCTTATCCGATTAGTGAAAAAATAATATAGGTGGCCACACCCCCAGTGATCCACAAAGCACCGGGCATAGTTGCCTGACCGTCAGCGCGGCCTGCCTTTTCTCCCGCCTTTTGAAAGGCGGTAAAGTTTTTGTGGCCCATCAATGGCTGTTCATTAACGCGTATTTCACCCCATAAGCCTTTCAAAAAGTATTTTGGACCGTAATACTTAAGACGAATTATTAGATTCAATAAAATCATCGTTAGCATTGCTCCCACGATGTATGCGGGCCACCCACCAATACCGATCCAAGCACCAACGGCCATAGCCAGTTTAATATCACCGCCTCCAGGCTGTGCTATCCTAAAAGTTGTAACCACCACTAACAGGCTTGCCCCAAAGGCCGAACCTAGCCCCGACCACCCACCATAATAGAAACTGATCACAAAGCCGGAGAGCCAGAGGGGTATTGTTATCCAGTTTTTTATGTCTCCTGTTTTCAGGTCTACTATTGTTGCAACGGTAACCGATACTGCTAAAACAATATAAGTTAAGTAATCAAACAAGCATATTACCTCCCTTACGGATTGGGATCAGCATCCTGGATATTTTGCACTATGCTTCCTGTTAACCCTCGGTATGCACCCGAAAGTCCGTAACCTACTGCGGCTGCCATGCCCGCACCAAATAAAATATATATCACTTTTTCCGTCGTGATAACTGCGCCACTTTCATCTAAAATGAAAGCCTTTAAATCATCAAGCACATAGAACACTCCTTCACACAAATAGAATGGCCACCTGCACAACTAAGCACAGGTGGCTTCTGTTTCCCATTTATTCAAGCTAGACTCTTTATCTCTAGTTTCCAACACCACTCGTAGTAATACCAGTATCAGCATCAGAGGTTCCAGTATATCCATAACCAGAAGTGTTATCAATCTCGTCATCCATCGCTTTCATGTTAGTGATGGAACCTATAATATCACCAAGCTTTCCACGAAATGCTGCAGTTGTACCGAGCCCTATCAGAGCTGCTAAGCCACCGTAAAACAGAACATATCCTACGTTTTCGGTTGTAAGAATACCTCCCTTTTCGTCCTTCACAAATTCCTTCGCATCCCTAACTACTGTTTTTACCATTTTTTTCATTTTGATTAAACCTCCTTGGTTTTAGTTAAAAATTATCCACCTGCACGCATTGTTGTAAGCATCACAATAATCTTATAGAGAAGTGGACCTATTAGTAGGCTTACCACTGATGCTACGGGCATAATTAAGTAGATAGTGTTATAAATAGGCTTTGATGCTATTTTCGACTCAGCCAGCTTTTCCCTCAAGCCTTCCAATCGAATGGATTCCTGTTCCATTATGCCCTTGATATTTTCGGTTCCTGATTCTTCTGCCTGCATCAATAATCCTGAAAGAGTATCGGCGTACTCCACTCCGATATCCTCACCTAGCCTCTCAAGAGCATTTAGTGGGCCTGATGGCCAACGCATGAGGCAAGCGTCAATCTCCTTTCGTAAGTTGGGAACCAGCACCTTGCTAACCTGTAAAGATTGTCTTACCGTATAGCCCGCTTTGGTAAATAGGTCAATGTTTTCGTATAACAATGACACCTCCTTGATTTTGTTGTACTCCCGGCTTTTATTCATCACTTTCTTAAATATCTTCCCTGCAAAAAAGCCAGTCCCAGCCCCAAACATAACCGCAAGAAACATTACTGAAGATCCGAGAGTCATTAATGCAAAAACAAACGCCCCACCAAAAATCCAGTAGAAGGTTTCTTTGTCCCCGACCTTCCTAAGTTGGACTTTTTCAAGGCGTTTGGTATTTTCCTCAGGTCTAAACTTATCAGCCCTATTTATAAATATCTTCTGAAGTGCAAAGTATATCGTTGCTGTAATAGTAAAACCCAGACTCATAGACGCAGATGCAGCAAGCCCTACTATGATTAAGTTGTTCATATCTTCACTCCGTTCAACACACGATCTAGAACCAGCCATACTAAGATGGATGAAAAAGCAAAAGAAACTATACCCCTTCCGATAACATGGGTAGTTAAAAATTCATGCGCCCCGGGAACTAACCATTGAACCCCAAAAAACATCGGCAAAATCAAGGCGTTTACTCCCATGGCCATCATTCTGCCTTGGGCTAAATTGGATTGGTTTTTTTTCATTAATGCCTGTAAGCTGGATACCCTGGTTGCCAGTCGAGCGAAAAGAGGTTGAACCGCCGAATCCTCCCATGCCATCCTAAGTAGCTGAACAAACATTCTGCCATAATCAAAGTCTAACTCCTGTACAAGTTCTTGTAAGACTTGTTCCTTAGAACGGCCTGCTGATAACTGACGACAAGCATGGTTCAGCACATCCCCTAAAGGAGCCGGTACCCGCCTTGCGGTGTTTCTTAGTGCACTTCCCACTTGAGGCGTTGATGCAAACTCGGCGCTGAAAATCCGAACGGCAGAACTTAGCTGGTCTATCATTTTTGCTTGTCTTGTTTGTGCATATCCGACTAAAAACACATCGGGAACGAGAAATGCCGAGATACCGAATATTATTGCTACAGACAGGTTGTTAAGTATTGCTATGCCAATAATAAACCCCACAGCGCACCCAAGTATTACCCCTGTCACATACCTGCCAACCGGAATGGACCTGCCGGAGGAGCTGATACGCCCTTCTACTTGCTTAACCCACCCTTCCATCCACTCCGGAAGTTGCTCTGATTCATCTTGTAATTTTAGTGCTCTTTTAACGGCCTCAGGTATCCCGTCATCTTCTTTGTTTTTTAGCTTTATCAGTGTTTTGCCGGCAGATAGTAAGTTTGACCTCAAAAGTCGGATTTCAAGCCAATCTATAGCTTTACGGAGCAATAAAATAACAGGAATGGCAATGCCCACCCCTGCAATAAAAGCTAATAAATATATTCTTAGTTGGTCTAAATCTATAGGAATACCTTTCAGTGAACTCGTCAGGTAGTCAATGAATGGTTTGATATACTCCATCATGCCAACCTCATCGCCTTTTCGTACAGGTCAGTACTGGGATTATAATTATCCATCTTTTCGGTTAAATGCACACTTATTTTGTTAGGGTACTCCCAATGCCCGTCTAAAAACTGCGCACCATCTTTAACCCATACGGCCAAGTCGTTATATTTTATCTCGTTGTTATCATTTATTACTTCGGTTATCCTCGTGATCTTTTTTATACCTTTGCGGGTATCGGCAAACATCTGAATTACGATGTCATATGCACTGGCGACCCACAGTTGAGCCAATTCTAGAGGTAGATTCAGCCCTTCCTCCAGCATCATACGACCACAGCCTCTTATGGCTTCTTCCGTACTCGTAAAGTGTATAGTCGCAATACTTCCATCGGCACCCCGTTCACATGCCTTGATTGCCTCTGCTGCCTCACCCAGCCCCCGGATTTCCCCCAGTATTATTACATCGGGGCTATAGCGTAATACCGTTCTGAACAGTTGTTTCATCGTTAAGGGCGGTTTTGTTTCCAAGTGCTCTTCCATTTCGATAATATCTCTTTCTGGGTGCATTTCCTGTAGGTCTAGTTCTCGGTCGGTTTCAAGGCTTACCAATCGCAGGTTTTCATCCATGTAACGAATTAAATACCTCAAAAGAGTGGTCTTGCCCGTCCCCGTCCCTCCGGATATTAGAATATTTGCTCTGCCATTAACCAAGTAGGCAAGCAGATCCAGTATCTTTTGGTCAAGTGTCTGAGCCTGGATTAACGCCTCTGCGGTAGGCACGAAGTTTTTCTTCCGCAATACCATCGTGTTGCAACTTGTGGCCGGTGGGCAGGTTGCCGTTACTCTAATCCCATCTAGTCTGATCGACTCAATAACAGGATTAGATGCATCCAGACTAACACCTCGGTCATGTATAAAAAGCCTAGATAAGATTTTTCTAACATGATGTTCATCCTTAAATTTGATATTAACCTTCTCGTTTTTTCCTTTTCTCTGCACATAAACCGATTCAGGTGAATTTACCCGTATTTCATCAATCTCATCATCCCAGTAAAGTTCCTCCAATACATCTAGGCCCCAAGCGTATGAAAAAATTTCCTCAACAAGCTTACCTGATGTATAACCACCCACATCAACTTTATACTGCTTTAGAATTTCAGCTATTATTTCTTTCGTTTTATTAATCGCTGCAATATCCCCTGCTTGTGCTAAATCCAAAATTTGCTGTCTCTCACTGGCAATATCATGTCCATATGCTTTCTCGTCAGTTATGATCCCTTGGACAAAGGCGGTAGCATCGAATAAGCTGGTACTACCTATTTTCGTCTTATTGGTTGTTTTGGCTTTCTTCTGACTCTTCGCCTCCGTTGGCTTCTCGCGCTGTGTCCCTTGCTGTATCTCTTGGGATGTCACTTTGGAGGTTATACTCTTGAACAACGATATCACCTACCTTTGACTCTTTGAATTTCTTAACTAATGTCAAGCCCTTGCTTTCGTCAGCACTACCACGCAGCACCTCTACTACTTCACTTGGTTTTACTGCTAATACTGCAACTGCGGGTAAACCAGTACCTACACCACTTTGAGCCTGCTCTAATACATTAGCATTTTTTCTTTCAAGGACATCCTTGCCGGAGTTATCTGTTACCTTAATTACTTGTGAGTTTTCTGCTAGTAAACCTGCGGGAGACATTTCATCTTTTACCCAATATACGTCTACTATATCTCCCGGGCGTATCATGCCACCTACAGATCTGGTTAAATTCACGTTGACGGCAGCATGTACTTTAAAGGTATCAATCATGTTGCTATCGGTTAATCTTTCTAAACTTATCTGTTCACCTTCAAAAAGTTTTGAGATATTGGTTTTACCCAAAACCTGGCTTGGGTCTCGAGCTGCGTTACTTGATACACTTGCCACCTGCACAGATTTCATCCTTATATTGCTCTCGGTTATTTTTGTGTAAGGCGGCAGCTCTGTTGTTGGGACAACTATCTTTGTTGTTTCTTGATATGTTGCGGAAAACCGAAGTAAGTAATAGACCGACGTTCCGGTAACTGCTAAGCCTATCACAACTGCGATTAGTAGCTTAAAGTTACTTTTCCTTAGCAAATTCTCACCTCCAAACACTTGTCATTAAGTATGCCATCAGCATAATCGGAGCCATTGGCACACTTCCTTCACTTTTTTTGGTTTCCAACTCCGAAAGCAGGTTATAAAGTTTTCGTATTGACCCACCCGACAGTCTAATCGCCGTAATAATAGCCTGTATGTCGCATTTTAGTTGGGTGTAAACCTTGTTAAAGCCTTTTTGTTTCCCCAGCCTTATAGCGACAAAGAGCGTAAAAATAGTAACTGATATGAGGATAAAGAAATAAACACTCATTATCTGCCCTAGCCACGCACCACATGCCGCACTTAGCTTTACATCCCCGTACTTTTCGGTATATCCGGGAATTATTGCTATAAGAAAGCCACCTGCCAGCATCCCTATTAATGCATTATTAAAGCCCTCAAGGCCGGAGGTTAGGTACCCAGCCAAAAGGCCTGTTAGTAGCATCGGGTAAGTCGTGTAGTTCTTGATTTTTCGAGACCTGGCATCGGTTGCTGCTGCCATAACCAAAAAAGCTAGAGGAATTAATTGTATCCAGTAGGTTTTTACCATTTATTCACCTTCCTTCATGCGGGGTGGTGCCAACCTTCATCGCCCTGTTTCCAAGGGCTAAATACACTTTCAAGCCTTAGGGTGGTGCCACCTTTTACTTAAGAATAACTAGGTGGTGCCACCTTGGTAATTTGACAAGGAGCAAACCCTTACGGCTCTTAATGTTTAGGGTGGTGCCACCTACCAATAAGTAGTTGTGCTTTCTACATGAAAAGTTGCGCTGCCTCTTAACTTCGGATCCAACAATCCTACAAACGGAATCATCATCGGGTGATCCATTTCAATCTTAACCTGTCTTTCATATCCGTTCCTGATTGCATTAATAGTTGTATCATTCGGATTTACACCGCCAATTTGGAGTTCTTTCTTAGCCTTGCTTACAGCTCGGCTAACATTATCTGATTTCGCAAAATCCCTAGCCCCTTCTCGGGCTGCTGTATCAAGCACCATTTGAGTGCGTTGTGCCATGTTAATAAAAATAGGCCCAAAAGTTAGGGCCAGAATTAGTGGTAGTATTATCGCTACTTCAACTACGGATGAACCGTTTTCGTTACCCAAAAGTTTTTTTATTCTTCTTCCCTCCCCTATTTTATTTCATTTAACGCCCTTGTGGACATCTTTGTCTTAATGGTTTTTGTTCCAACCATTGTGCCCCAAGGAACAGGTGTTTCAATTCTTACGTTCACTCTGGCTACGATATATCGCGGGAAATTTTCTTCCCAGGTTGTGGTAATACCTTCTGTTTCGGGCCTGTTCTTATGCACCTGTAGAGGTCTCTGTTCATAGTCAATATCCAAATCCCAATCTAGGATTTTATAGTTCATCTTATCTTGAGACATATTTTTCTTAAAATAAAAACTTGCTGTTTTTTGTGCTTGGCTAAGGTTTATAGATACATAGTCTTCTCGATCCCCTGTAACTTCGTACCACCCACGTCCTTTTTTCACAAGCTTCGGAGGAACAATAGGTGTCCAGGGACTAGTAGATTTATCCCAATACTCGTAGTCATCCCCTTCGTACCTTTCACCATAGTAAGTTGGCTTATCCTTTACCTCCGCTATACTAACAACTGCAGTTACCGCAGCATCCAGCGCATCCCTAATATTGTTCTTATCTTTGTAGATATTGGTTAATCCTATGCCCAATGTGCCAAATAACATAAGTATTAGCAAGAGTACTGCTAACATAGGCAGCGCCTGCCCATCTTCGCTTTTTAATATTTCTCGGACTATTTTTTACCACCACCTTAATCGGCTGCTAAGCAGTTAATCTATGATAACAGACCCGCCCATATCATTACTTTGTTTGACATTGTTATAGGCTGTGACTGTTTGGGTGTCTTTGTTGTTTGACAAAGTTGTCTCCTTTGGCGGTTGATTTCTGCTTGGGTTAATTTCTACTTCTAAATTGTACTTCGTACCTGTTGAGGTCCCCGACGGAATAGCCAGTGTATAACTACTATATGTTCCACTTGCAGGAATGCTGATTGGTTCGTTTTTCTTCACGCTGCCGTTTACTCTCCATACAACTGTGGATGTCACCGTTTGGTCTGAGCTGTTTCCGATGTATGCAGTGTAAGTAAAGGAGTTTCCGCTATCTATCTCTGGTGACCAAGTTAGTAGGTCTGCTTCAAGGTCCACATCTTGTTTTAATGGAACTACTACTTTTTTGCTGTTGTTACTCCAGTCTGTATCTTCTGTAGTTGGACTGATCGGCCAAATCTTTGCTTCTAGGGTGCTATCTGTCCCGTCCTGCCCGGTGTAAGTAAAGTTAAATGTTTGCTCTCCCCCAGGTTGAAGATCTATCTGTAGTCCGTTAATTGGCCCATCCGAGTCTGAAACACTAGATCCGTTATGAGTTAAGCCCAGCTTTACGGTTAATGCCTTGTCGTAACTGCCTGACAAAGCATAGGTAACTGTACCGTTGTATTTTTTGCCAGCTTCAACCTCGGTTGCCTCGGTCTTTAGCTCTTTAATAAAGGCGTCGGGTTTTTGGTTAAGCATATAAAACGGTGCCAAAGGTACTGTTTTGTAATACAGAGGTGCTCCGGCATCGCCCCACTTCTTGCTAGACCCTGTATTCACCATTTTGCCTACTCCCCATGAATAATAGGTGGGTGGCTGCATGATATGAACATACTTATTCCACTCGTCGTTAATTTCTGCACCTTCGCGATATATATCAGCCTCATACTTCTTTAGTCCCGCCACAATGCTCTTGAGGTAAAGGTTTTTGTCGTTATAAGAAGCTACACTGAACGCATTCGGTTTTATCCCAAACTGTTTCTGTATTTGCATTTTCCCCCAGGGTTCCTGCACCCAATTTAAGTCTTGCAGATAACTAACACCCCACGTGTCCATTGGATGAAAAACATTTGATACCTCATCAAAATCTCTTGTATAGCCTAGGTATCTATGGTATCCATCTGTCACATCTCCGTATGGTTCTCCGTAAAGAAGCAATGCTCTTTCCCATTGGTTACCTTGATTTAACTTGTAAGTGGTTGTCTCTTTAGTGGCTAAATTTATTTTTTTAATTTCATCACGGAAGAACTCATCATCAATAAAATCAAATATTTCCTTTAGTTCAGTATTAACAAGACCTTTTACTTCAGAAAGTGTATGTTGGTCTTGCGGTTTATACCCTGCATCAACCGTATCAGCATAAGAAACGGCAGTACCGGATAGCACTGCCAAAATTATGAATATTATTGTCGGAACTCTTTTCATAGCATCCTCCTTACTTTAAAAAGACTGTAATATTGATATTATAGTGCCCGGCCGGGGAAGTAACGACCAATATTTTCCCACTAGCATCTTCAAATTCTTTGTAAGGTAAAAATCCATCTTTAAGATCTGGTGTTTTTAGCTGGCAATATTCTAAAGCCGCATCAATTGTTGCTTTGTCTAAGTGTTGGCTTAATATACTTCTAACATCAGAGTATTGTTGTTCTATGAGTTTATTTATCCATAGCATCATATTAATGTCTTGACCCGATTCTTTGCTAACATCAACCGTAAGATCGGTATCCCCCGGCACTTCATAGCCGTTTACATTACGAGTCTCTTCTCTACTATCTGAATTCTCCTGACTTGTCGTAATATAAACCGACTGCTCGCTTTCGATCCACTCAACGTATGCATATAATGCCTCACTGACAAATCGCAAGGGTACCATTGTCCTTGCCTTATCGGTAAGGATGGCCTTGGTGTCAAAGAGTACTACTTGTCCGTCTACGGTGGCTTTGCTTTCCCCAATTTTTAAGGTTATCTGTTTGCTTCCTTGGTTAACTGAAACTGTCTGAGTAGTACCCTCCCATCCCACGTCTGCCCCCAAAGCTTCTGAGACAAATCTTACCGGCACCAAAGTGCGGTCATCCTCGTTGATGTATGGCTGTTGATCTGGAAACTCCACGGTGTTTCCATCTACATAAACCGAAAGACCTTTTTCTTTAACAAAAAAGTTAATTGACAATGCCTGTGCTATCGGCGTAAATGTAAGCAATAAACATATGACTAATAGAGTTCCAAGTGTTTTTTTCATCTTATCCCCCTTTTTATTTCGCGTAAGCCGGTTAAGACCAAACATACAGCTAACACCCTCTTTCTGTTTTCTTACCTAAATTCTACCACTTTTTATATAAACTGAAAAACTTAACTGCATTACTAACGGGTGCCTAAACGCTGTTTTTTACTGTTATTATAAATCCCTTTGTAATTGCGAATTATTTGAGTTGTATGGTGCTGTAAAACAACTGATTCAATCTGTCTTAATGCACCAATTTTCCTTGCTTAAGCCCCTAGTAAGTATAGTTGTCTGCGTTATCCAGCTCGGTGCCAGCCTTATTAAATAAGGCTTTAACCTTCGGTGCTAGATAGAGAAATCCACCAACCGCCAGCGCTGCAAACAAAGCTATTATTATCCCTTTTTCCACTATCGACCCGTCCTCGTTTCTGTGAAATTCCTTTACCTTATTAATGGCTCTTTCTACCTTTTTTCTTTTTAACATTAGTTTGACCTCCTTAGTTTTTAGCTTAAAGTATCCGACAGCATAAACGCTATCGGAGCTATCATCATCCCCAACATGCCCATTATAATAATAAGTAACGGCCCAAGGGCCATCTTGTTGGGTATCTTTCTTGCTTGTTCTTGAGCTTTTAAAACTTGGGTTGCCCTGATGTCTTTTTGAAAATTTACCAAAGATATTGATAAATCTACGCTACCTCTTTCTTCGGCAGTGATCATGGTTTCTGTAAACCGTTCAACCGTATCCACCCCTGTTCTTTTCGCCATTTCCCTTAATGCTGTGGCACGGGGCTTACCAGTAGCAGTTTCTCTCCAAACTCTTCTTAGCTCGATGCCTATAGCACCTGGCATCTTATCTCCTACAGTTCTTAAAGCCGGGCCCGGTTCAAGCCCTGCCCCTATGGCCGTTGCCAATAACCCCAGCATGTCAGGCAAGTTCTTTCTAATCTCCTGCTTTCTTTTATCTGCTAGGTTTGTAAGAAGATAGTCAGGTAAAGTGAATGCTATGCCTCCTAGCACAAACACTAAAATTAAAGGAAAACCAAATAGCGACAAAGCTATTCCTGCTAGTATCATTATTATAAACGCCAAGATTTTAAGTCCCATAAAACCCTCCGGCGTTAGACCCCACGGCACTCCTGCCCAAGTCAGTTTCTTTTTAATATTCTCCATGTTAACTACAGGGAACCAAGCTGAAATACCCGGACCAATTTGCTCTGAAATTGTTTTCCACCATTTTTCGTCTGTGTCCATCCCTGTAATCTTTCTAACAAAACTTTTGTCCGGCTCTCTAAGTAAATCTAAGCCTACGAAGACAAATATTGTTGCCATAAACGCTAGCCAAGAAGCTATTAAGACAGTATCCACCATCTCACCTCCTGTTTAAGAATATTCGATTTTAGTCATACTAATTGCCCAAACAATGCCAAATAATATAACTACTAAGCATATTACAAATACCGCAATTCCAACGGCTGTTTCAAATAAAGGTGCGACAAAGTCTGGTGCCATCTGTCTAAATAAACCTATTAAAACAAAAGGGATCACACCTACTATCCATGCTGCCATTTTGTTTTCTCCTGTTATGGCACTTACCTCATCCTCAAACAACTGCTTACCCTTAATGTTTTCTCGTATTTGTTCAAGTACGGTAGCCATATTAACCGCCATGCCAGTTGATTGCAGATCAGCTGCAGTTGCCAGCAGACTTAGGTCATCCAAGTTTACCCTCTCGTTAAGGTTTCTGAAAGCCACCTCCAGGGGTACTCCTAAGTGTATTTCGGCCAATACTTGAGCTAATTCGTTTTTTAACGGCTTATCTACTTCGGATATTGCTTTATCCAAAGCCAAATTCATCCCACCTCCGGATTTTAATACAGCACTCATAACTTCTGCGGCTCGTTCGAGTTGGTTGGCCAGTAAAGCCTTTTTTGATTTTCTATGCCACGATAACCATAGATTAGGAGCCAGAAGTCCTAACGATGAAGCTATTCCGGTAAACCACCATTTCCCTACAACAGCATAGGCTATAACTCCACAAGAAATGCCCCCTGCCAAGATGAGCATTAACACTCTTAACGGAGGCACTTCCTTGATCTTTTTATTTTTTTGTTCGAAAGTAGGCTCGACTTGATTTGGGCTTCCCGGTGCAAACCGAGCCATATTTATTTCGCGACGCATCAGTATTTTAAAAGCATAGAAGAAAAGAACTACTGAAACAAAACTTAAGACTGCGGCCAGAAACGCTTCGGCGTTCAATTGTATACCTCCTCCACTTGTAATTCTAGGTGAAACATTCTGCTTTTTGGGTCAATAATGCATACATTCTTCAACACCTCTTATACATTCTGCCTCACTCCAAGACTATTTTCTTATTAGCCTATAATGGAGTTTGGGTTTTTCCTTTTTATTTCTCCCATCCCGGAAAATCAACACCCGCATCTTTAATTTGTTTAAGGCGAGTAAACTCGTTTCCGGTTGCCTCCCAATGGCCCTGAAGTTTACCATTCTCAACACTCTCGATCTTATACTCGACTAAGGGGTTTGTTAGTATCTTCCCGTCCTTCTCACCAATTACCTCATGAATTTCTGTTAGCTTTCTGCTTTTATCGGGCATCCTCTGTAGTTGCACGATTATATCCACACTACTTGCAACGTATTCCGGCACTAACTCTTTGGGTAGTTCATTTGCTGATACAACCATGCTTACTAATCTTTTCATGGCATCCCTGGCTGTGTCTGCATGTAGGGTTGTCATTGAGCCATTATGGCCAGTGTTTAATGCCTGCATCAATGCATACGCCTCTTTCGACCTTACTTCACCGACCATAATTATATCAGGCCGACTTCGCAATGCCGTTATAACCAGGTGCATCATTGAAATTTCTCCCTTGCCCTCTAAGTTCTCGGGCCTTGCTTCAAATTGCCGTACTTTATCATGGAAAAGCTGCATTTCTACCGGATTTTCTATAGTGATTATTGATAAGTCTTTAGATATATACTCTGATAAGGCATTGAGGAATGTGGTTTTACCGGAACCCGTTCCACCACTCACCACTATGCTAAGTCGTGCCTGAACACATGCTTTTAAGGCCTCAAGAATTCTGTTATCTATCGCCCCCCACTCTACCAGCGTGTTCATTCTTACACCTTTTTTAAACTTCCTGATGGTTATTGTGGTGCCTTCCACCGCAATAGGTGGTGCTACCGCGCAAACTCGTGATCCGTCAGGCAACCGCCCATCAACCGTAGGGCTAGCAGAATTGAATTGACGCCCCAATGGAGCAATAATCCTGTCTATTACCAACCGCAGGTGCTCTTCACTGTCAAACTTTGTGTTAGATTCCTTTAAGGCACCATCTTTTTCAATAAGGATATCATCATGCTTTTGTACAATTATTTCTGTAATATCCTCATCAGTTAATAATTGTTCGAGAGGGCCATAGCCATTTATCTCGTTGGTCAGTCGTTCAACTAAACTTTGCTTAACTTGATACGCCGTTCCCGGAAGGCTGTTTTCCACCACCATTAAAACATATCTTTTTACGTCTTCTTTAATCTTAGGGTCTGTGTACTTGCCTAGGTTTTCCCTCGGTATGTTATCCATAATTTTTCTTTGAGCTTTGCCGAGTAGCTCGTGCCACTGTTCTTTAGTTACTTCGGCAGAAACCGCCTGGGCTTCTGCTAGATCAACCAACCTAGTTATTCCCTCCTGACTCATACTTCCTTAATCACCCCTCCTGCGCAATCTGCTTAGAAAGCCTGACTTTTTAACCTTACCAAACCCTGTTGGATAAGCACCGCCGCATATATCATTAGCAAGTTTTTTGATTGCTATTGAAAACTCTCCATCGGGGTCAAGTTCCATCGCCTGTTTGTTTCCTTCTGAGTGCAGTGCCTTTAGTACAGCTTCATCGTGTGGAATTTCAGAAAATAAAGGAATATTTATCGTACTAGCTACCTCCTGGGGTTTTAAATTCCACTTACTTTCAGCCTGGGCATTGTTTAGGACTATTCGCATCTTCCGCAAGATGTGGGTCATGTCCGGCTTATCCGGATGTTCTTCGCTTGGTCTCAACAGCTGTATGGTTCTTGCTAACTGCTTAACGCTCTGCCCCTCGGGGTTTGCTATTAAAAGAATATGCGTAGCCGCATCCATTGCTGCATCTGTCGTGGGTGACAGATTTGGACTTCCATCAATGATAATTATGCCAAAAAACTTTCTAAGTATCCGTAGCACCTTGTTACAAAGTTTAGCCGATTGATCGTTGTTTATTGTTTCTGCTTCCTTTTGGTTAAGTGGTGCCGGCAGGAGCATTAGCCCATGCGGGCCTGGTATCATTAGTTCGTCTACATCTGATGCCGTAACCCTGCTTTCGTCAATGTATTTCCATGTTGATAGGTTTCTATTCCAACAGTCGCTATCGCTTACCTTTGACAAGGTTCCTACATTGGCACCGCCGCAATCAAAATCCACCAAACAGACACGCTGCCCCGACAAATAAGGACTCGTTTTGAAAGCCGTAGCGAGGTTTATGGCGATGGTGCTTTTCCCAACGCCACCCTTTGTGTTATGAGTTAAAACTATTGTCTGGGTTATGGTTTTCGTCACATACTCGGTCTTAACTTGTCGCCCCTTAGGGCCAACCCCCTTATCAACCGCACCATGCTTTTTAACAACTTCGGACCATTCACGTCTTGCACTATCTACCTCTTTTGTAATTACTTCAGCTACCTCTCTTGCTACTAATCCTTGTCGAGGCCAAAGCTCTTTGATACCTACCGATTTTGCGGTTTGTATTAACTGTCCAGTAATGTTATCTGCCAAAGCAAATACCTGTGTGCCCGGGCTTTCTTCAGCTAGTCGCTTTGCAATTTCTACGGCGGTAATATCTATTAAGGCGTAGTCAGTTAAAACTGCATCTGCGGCCATTTTAGATGTTCGTTCAATGGCCGCTTCACCGTTAGATGCAAAGCCTATTACTCTTATTTGAGAATTTGCCTGCAGATCCTGCGTTAATTCCATCATTAAGTCACTGTTCATACAAGCTAGTACAACATTAATAGGAGATCCTTCCTGCTTCACTTTAGTCAACCTCCTCCTGCTCTTGCTCCTCTTTTTGCTCATCCTCAGGAGGTGCGCCGTCCACCCCAAAAGGTATCAGAGAAGCCATTATTTTGCCTTTTTCTCGAGCTAAAGCATACTCTACAGCCTGATAATTGGTTATAGCTACAATAAGTGTTCCTGGCCCCTCTCCGGGTGCTTGAACACCAATTACCTGTGCCGAATAAATTATTGTTTCTGCTTGAAGGGTTTTTTCATTATCTTCATTGGTTATTTCATTTACAGAAATGATATCTACCTTGTCTCCTGCACTCATACCTGCAAGCATCCCGGCCAAAGACTCTGTTGGTACTTCAACTGCCCTTAGCTCATCTTTATTTAAGGATTTAAGCCGCGTACTAAGGAGTGGCAGGTTCATGATGCCCCCTGTGTCAACTCGCACGACGTCTGATGCCCTTAAAACGGCTCCTGGATACAAATCACGAGCAGCATAACTACCGTCTAAAGGAGTATTTGGCCTTAGAGTACCTTCTGCTATCCCTGCGGGTGGTTTTTGGACTTCCCTAAACATACTTGGATTTAATGGATTACCTTTTTTAACCTCGGTTGTTACTTCAAGTACCAGTACCCGAGGGGTCGCTTGTGTTCCTGCAACATATACTATGCCCGCGGCAATTATTCCACAAATGATGGCCAGACTAAAGAACATTAGGGCTTTTTTATTTTTGTTTGAAACAGAAACAGATTTTTTGCCTAGTTTCAACTATCGTCCCTCCTATAATATTTTTTTGAGCAGTTTGTTCCAGCTTTTTGGTACTTTAATCTTTCCTTCAATCTCTGCTTCTCTTATTTCAGGGGATTCGGGCATGCAGAATAACGCCTCCATTTCCCAAAGCGAAGCTAGTTCTTTGAGGGCATCTAATGGAGCACCTCTATTGCCAATCAGATAAGGGTTATAGCATTGATACTCTTTGAGCTTAACTGCCGATCGTGACAGGTCAGTAATAATAAATATTGCATCTGTTAACCCTACAATTTCCTCCGGAACCTTTAAACCTGCGTCTACAACTGTTACAATGCCAGGGCTGATTGAAAATGTGTTAGCATTTCTTACGTTTATCTCAGAGTCCCTATTTAACCATTTTGCCGCCCCGCCCCCGGCATCCAGTATTTCTACATCGTATTTTTTAGATAGTATCTTTGCGAGCACTAAAGAAAAACTAGTAGCGCCTACTCTGGGTGCAGCTCCGACAACAATAAATACCCTTGTTTGAAGTTCTTTTACTGGTTCCACCTTAAACACAGCTTCTTTTCGCTGTTCGCCAGCTAAGTATACCGAATTTCTGCCTCCGTTTTTTGCGTTGTATAAGGCTTGATCTGCGGCTTTAATAACCTGCTCTATGCTTTCTCCATCTTTAGGGTACTCTGCTACCCCTCCAGAAAAAGTTGTTTTGTAAACCTGCTGGTTCTGCCATCCTTTCCTCAACTGCCTTGCCACCTCGATAGCAACTTCCTTGGCGGTTCGAGGGAAAACAACAACAAACTCCTCACCACCATACCGCGTTACGATATCTGTGGTCTTAGTGTACTTATGAAGGTATTCTGCAAACTTTTGCAATACCTCATCGCCTACTTGATGACCGTGGGTATCGTTAATGTTTTTAAAATAGTCAAGGTCACAGATCATCAAAGAAAATGGCACTTCATTTTTTCTAAAGTCAATTTCAATTTCTTTTAAATAGCCCGCTAGAAAACCTCTGTTATAAAGGCCAGTTAGGGCATCTCTGTTAGCTTCACGGGAGGCATTATTCCACACGGCGTTTAACCTTGCTCTTTTTTGTTTAAGTTTTTCGGCCACTTTGTCATTCCACTTATGAAAACATTCATCTGCCCCTGCTCGGTAAGCCACCGTTTCTTCTGTTTCACCCATTACGCCAATGGGAACTTTCCCTAGACTTTCTTTACGCCTTAAATACTTAATCTTATCTTCTAGGCCATCTGTCCCCCCATCTAGCAAGATTAAGTCAGGTGGTGCTGTTTCTATAGCAGTAACAAGTTGTTCCCATGCAGTGAAGTTTACAGCATCTTCCCATGTGGCGGTATTATCATCGTCCGGAACACAAACGCACAATGAATAAATCGTTGGAAAGCACGCAGCATCATCTATATGGGCGTATTTATCTTGGTTTTCATGCGGAGAAGTTACTTGAACGCTGTTATCTTGGCTTTCATGATATATCTCCACCTTATCTTGCGATGAATTATTGACACCCTTATTTGATGCTCTTTCAATTGTTTTAAGTGCCTTGTCTTTAAGCTCCATAACAAAAGACCACAACTTTTCTTTTTGACCGCGATCACTGTCTGATACCTCGTCCGGGTCTTCGTAAGCTATTTTGCCTTCTGTTTCTTCTTCCGTTACGAGGCTATCCTCTTCCCCTGGTAAATACTGCTGCACATCCGCAATACTTTTTGATGTTTCAAACCACTGACGCATGATTTCTTCATTAAATTCCGATACAAAATATACATCATAAATACCTAGGGAAATTAAGTTCCGAATAAACCTAACTTCCTCTTTTTGATCTTCGGGTAGTATGACAATTATTTTGCTATTAGGCTTATTAAGCCGTATTTTTCTTAACCTTTTAACTATGGCATTCGCCCTAGATACCTTTTTGCCGGTTGCAGGATCAATTAATGAAACTCTTACAGTTCCATTGATAAATATGACATCCGGATTATCCTTTTTGCTGTTACCTGCCCATTCGGTTGCGGTGTCTAGGTTATTATCCCAGTCAGTCACCTCCGCCATGGTTTGAATGGCATTGTAGACAGCCTCTGCCTCCGAGTCGAATATTAAGTGTACCTTTATAGTTGTCACCTCCCTTTTGTTAATGTGGGTTGTTTGTTAGCTGAATATTGATTCGATGACATTGATGACATTTAGGATTTTCCCCAGGATATCAGGGGCATAGGTAATCAAGATAAACCCAGTAATTCCTGTGAATATAAACAAGCCCGCTAGCTTTTTCAAGCTCTGACCAAAAATAGCGCTTAGCATAAAAAGGACCACAGCTGAAAAAAAGAACACTATTAATATCGGTAGAGAATAAGCTTTCATGAGAAGATACAGGTTATTTGTTCCTTTTTCTGCTGCCTTTGTGGTATCGTCAATACTCACCTTAGTGCTCTTATTTTTGGCCTTTTCAATTCTGTCAAAAATGGTATCTTGCGTTGAGTCTGCTAATGCCGCAGTTGAAAATGCTAACAGCATAATTAAAGCTAGTGTTAATACTTTATAGTTGATCATAGAACGTTGCCTCCGTGTCTAACAAACTTTACTACTTTGAGGGGTAGTTTCACAAAAATGCTTAATAGTTTTCTTTTCCTCTAGCCCACATTCTTCGCACTCAATTTCAAGCATCAAAGGAACATATAGCTTTCTTTGATGAATACGTGTATTGTGCGTATCAAAATAAACAGAGATTTTCAGCTGTTCGCTGCCGCACTCGTTACATTCACTAGCTTCTTCATCTACAAACGCTTTGTAATGTTCAAAAATATCTATAACCTCCATGCCTTCCCTCCGTTCAGTTTTGTAAGTAATTTACGGGGTTAACCGTACTGATTGCCCCATCTTCTAACTTCTTAATTTCAAAGTGCAAGTGATACCCTGTGCTTGTTCCGGAAGTTCCGACTTCTCCAAGCTTATCTCCAGCATTAACTTCATCGCTTTTTTCAACTGAAAACCTTGATAAATGAGCGTACATGGTTTTGATTTCACCATGATCGACAATAACTGTTTTTCCAAAGGCACCATAATAACCTGCGTATACCACCATGCCATTTTCGAAACTGTAAACAGGCGTCCCTTTTGGTGCCGCAAGGTCTAAGCCCGTATGAAAGCGTCGGCTTTTATAAACAGGGTGAATTCTCCAACCATAAGGACTCGTAACTGCATTCATGTATTTAAGAGGTAATGGTATTGCTCTTTCCCCTGTTGGCCCTTCCCAGTGCCGTTCTGTTAAATCCAAATCAAAACCATAATCAGCAACACCCAGCAAGTCCATGTCAGCTTTATAGGTGGGATCATAGGTCATTGCAAGCTGCAGTACCGTCTCCACGTCAATATCTTTTTCGATGCCATGCTTATTGAGCAAATTAATAAAAGACCCGAAGTATGGGCCTTGTTCTGAAATAGATTTAAGCGTTTTTCCTTTAGTTATCCGTTGGTCATGGTTTTCGGTGCCTCTTATGACCTCAAAATCTTCATATTCAAATTCATATGTCGCCTGATATGTCTCGGCTCTCTTTAACAAAGGCACCACGATACGTTCTGTTCGAGTTTTAATTACAGTTTTAGCTTCGGGTTCATATCTGTCGTCTTCTGTTTTTTCATCCTGTGACCCGGATGCTCCTTCCTGGCTGTTGTTATTGCCGTCACTGTTTTCTTTTTTATCAGGTTCTTCATCCTCATATTCAATCTTCTTAGCAAACTCAACTTCTTCCCATTCGAATACGGGTTTTAGAGCCTCAAAGTTCTCTGTAGGCTGAGGTCTGTATTCACCTTCCTCGTTCATCAGAGGATCTCCAGCAACTCTATCTATCCCCGCAAGTATTGCCCAGGGCAGACGATAAGGTTCTGCTTGTTCGTGTTGACTCACGAAATATCCTTCGTGTATATCCTCTGCCCAGTCACTACCTAGTCTAGACCTTAACCCTGCCTCTGACTCCAGCTTTTCATGCCATCTATTTCCCAGTTTCTCGTATTTTTCACGTAATTGCTGGTCAAATTCCAGGGCCATTGTGTTTTCTGTACCCCCTGAAAAAATTGATGTTAATTTTCCATCAGATTGGTTCTGGATAGATAGAGGCACGATAAACATAGAAGCGTACAAGAAGATCACCAAGAGCAATATAATCAACAAAGGTAAAAGGTATGGACCCAATAGAGTTTTTAGCAGTAAAAATAAAATGCGACCGGCTTTCAAGGTTGCTTTTACCCCAGTATTAAAGGCGTTTTGTTGTGCTTGATGAGATTTAAGCTGCTGTTCTTCTATGGCCATATCAAACCTCCTTTAACTGCTGTTTAGTTAAAGCAAAAATGCTGCCATAGGAGCAATTATGCCAAATATTAATGCCGGAATATACAAAACATCTACCAGCTGAAACCCGCATCTTTTTATATAGCCTAACCGTTGCGACATACCCCAAATGCTAAATATAGTAAAATATACTGCTATTGCAAAACCAATAACTTTTAACAAACTCACCCCTCCTTAGATTAAATTCTATCCCCGCCGTACGTTACGGTTTCGTGAGTGCTATCCGGTATATCAGCTTGTAAGTTCCTCAATCTTTCAAACTCCTTTTTAATATAATCATTACCCATGTTCGTTTGAGCTTGCATCTGCTGTATTTTTGCATTACTCATTTGAGCTGAAATACTATTAAATTCTTGTTTTGCATTTGCAAATGCTGTGGATTCTTCGCCGTGGTGCGTTCTTGCTACATTAAGGTGTTCCTTTGCAATGTTATATTTAGGGGTTAGCTCGCTTAGTTTTTCTATAGCTTGTTGGTGGCTTTGGGCTGAATTTTGCTGCATTGTTTTGACTTTGTTTATCTTTCGCACAGCAAGTGGGTCGAAATAACCAACACGCGTCATGTGCCCCACTGCCATTCCCAAGGCCTGCCCAGGAACACCTGCGATGTTTTTACCAATCTGCCCGGCAGTTTTATAATCATAAAACTGCGCAGCGTCGTAAATACCCAGTCTTTCTTTGGCAACATCAGAAATATCAACGCCTGTCTCAATACTTTCATTGGCTACATCATGGGCAAACTGACTAGCGTTGTTAAATCGCTGCTGCATCTTATCACCTGCCCATATACCTAATCCTCCACCGGCAGCCATGCCCTGTGCGGGATTACCGCTGATAGCTCCGGAGAGCATTCCCCCTGCCATTCCTCCAGCTATGATGCCACCTGCCTGAGCTAACGTTCCGGCTACTTTGGCTGTTTTTCCAAACCCTTGGAGTCCTACTGTTTTTGGAGTTGCTTTACCAAAAGATACTGGGGGTAATGCCGGGGCTTTCCCTTCAGTGGTAGCCATAGCACCCATTGCACCACCTAGAGTGCCTCCACTTCCAAAACCTCCGTCCCCACCATCACCGCCTTTGATAGAGTTAACACCTCTAGCTCCTATTCCTACTCTGTTTGCGAGACCCCCGCCTGTGGCAGCCATAACCATACTTCCCATGCTTAACAAAGAACCCAGGCCGAGCATGCTTCCTCCAGTTGCAGCCATGCCACCACCAAGGGTTTCTGCACCAACTAGTCTTCTGATGAGCATTGTTAAGGTATTAATCCCCATCGCAAAAATGATTGTTGTAAGCCATTGCTGTGCTGTGCCTTCTGTTACCGAGAGCCACAGCACGAAAAATGCAAATACTATCGCATGTGCTGACTGTAAAAATACATTGGCCATGAATTCCCTTATCCAGATATCGAGAACTTGCTTCTTGATTACAGATACGGCTGCAACAAAAGGAAACAGGAATATTAAAACTCCTAGTACTAACGTTCTCCAGATGTACTGCCAGTTTAAAATCCCGACCGAAATCGCCATGATGAAGGTGATTATGGCCAAGCCTAAACTACTAGTGTCCGGGTACCATAGTAGTTTAAAGAAGTTTGTTTCTTGAATGTGACTAAAGGTATCCCTAAACATTAAAACTACAGCCCTATTCGGCTGGAACACTAAGTTCATCAAAGTAGGGCCAAAAAATAACGCTAGAAATGCTACAACTATACCTGTTAGCTTTTCCTTTAGTGATACTCTTTCGCTGCCAAAAGAGCTAAACAGGAGTCCTGCGCCTACTAAGACTAACATTAACGCCAACGCGTAAGGGATATAGTTCATCACCTTTTCATATATAAAGGTAATCACTTCAAACTGCTGGCTAGTGAAGGTATAAAAGTACAACTCATCTGTCGGTGTATAAGTGTTTAACAGCTCCCCGTCCATACCTCTAGCCTCTTCTTGAAATACTAAGGTCATAGGGTCTTGCAGGCGCATTAGTTCCATAAGAAAAACCGGGAGTGCTGTTACTATATCGGCTAAAACCTTTTCCATATAACTGGCATCGCTCTCTGAATTCTCAATGCTATCGTTTAGATTATCATCGGAACCTCCAGGGCTTTGCCCGACCGGATCGTCCTCCTCATCTATAACTCCATCTTCCTTCAATGCTTCTAATGCAGCACTGTTTAGGCTGCTGACAAACGACCGTCTAAGGTCACTATCTAACCCGTCAATATCGTACAATATACCTCTATGTCGCATCCATTGGAACTTAGATTGCTGGTCATCGCTAAACCCAGGGCCTGCTAATATGGCATCTGTGATTCGCTCAACTAAAGATGCCCCTCCAAAGCCAAGATTTTCCTTGGCTTTATCCCACCAGTTTTCACCTTCCGCTATTTCCAGCGTTCGCATCAGCCCTTCTCCCTCGGCCAGTTCCACTAAGTCTTGTTGAGATAATAATGACTCTTGCCAATCGGAGCTTAATATGGCATTTAATGCATCTTTAAACCGCGGCCCTGGCTCGAAACTAATTCTTTGGTAGTCTGCATAGAACCACATTTCCGTATTTCTAGGTAATTTTTCAATATCTAAAGACCTACTGCTTTTGAAATTTTCTATCTCGTTCATCAGAACATCTTCTTCTGTTTTTAGTCTGCTAAGTTCATTGTTTGAGAGAGCTGTACGCGTAGTTTTTCCTGTTTCCGCAACCTTTTCCAAGTCGGATATAAAGTAATTATAGTATTTTCTTTCGAATTTATCGCTGTCTCCTGCGGATAAAACATCGATGTATAAGGGTACATTGTTGTTTTTATACCAATTCCATTCTGCCGACTTGTAATTTGGACCGTTCTTAATAGCAGACATCAGTTTGCTTTCTGTACTTGTATCTACATAGTTAAGTAATTTGTTATTAATCACTATCTCTTGTAATTTATCGCTCGATAGTTCACCGGACCCAGGCCATGAGGGAGAAAGCACTGTCGAGATATTATTAATTATCCTGCCTTTTTCGTTAATCTTATTGGATATACTTGTGTTTCTGAATAACACCTGTAGGTTCATGCTGTCCTGCAGCCATTCGTTTAAATCGCTGCTGTAAGCTGAGCTTTCAAGGCGTTCTTTGATCGCCTGCCTGTCGCTACTAGTTGTGGTAGAAGAATAAAACAACACTTTTTCATAGTTGATTAGCTTATCGTACTGACTCGTGGAGGCGTAAACGTTGCTAGTTGATAGAAGTAGACAGGTTAAAATCACCAACCCCAGTAGTATTCTTCTCATTAGCACACCTCCTATGACGCGGCAACGTCTGGATCATTGGGGTTTGTGGTAAACAGCTGATACTCATAGTCGGTCAAGTCAATGCTTAGAAGTGTCGACTCGTTATCTACCCTGAGAATACCCTGCCCTGTAGGTGCCATTAGAAGAAACTGTGCTTCCCCTTCACTTAACGCAAATTGCTCTTTGATAGCATCTATGTCGATAGCTTCCTGTCTCAGTATTAGTTTAGTAGGGCAATTTTTCAAAACTCCCAGTCCCTGTTCAACGCGCGTATAAACCTCAAAGCCCTGCGTTGCCGAAAGCATGGAAATATTCAGCTTTCTTGCCCGCCGGTAAGCATTTTCCATCCATTCTGCTCCGTCCTTATCATCCATCTGAAGCTGTGACTCGTCAATAATAATCCTTTTCTTTTGTTTTCTGTCCCTTTTACCGAACCGTTCCCACACCCATTTATTCACAATTTTGGTGGCAATCGGCTTCATTACTTCATCAAAGTTATTAGTGCTAAAACCTATGATCGGATAGTCAAAAACACCGGTTATGGTGCTTTGCCCATCAAAAATAGCCTGGGCCTTACTTCCAGACTTTTTAGTGAATGACTTAAGTATTCGGGCTGCTTTGTCAAGTTCATCGTCTTTTTCCATCAAGGAGTGTAGGTCTGATAGAGTTGGCATCTCCTTGCGCTCTCTTTGGATTTTAAAGCCCCCGTCGCTGCTTCTTTTGTATAAGCTTTCCGGGTCTCCTGTTATTTCTCTTTCTTTATATAACTCCCTAATGTGTTCGTCGATCTTAACCTTTACAATGCCCGTTAATATAGCATCGTCAATCTGTCTGATCATATGAAACACTACTGCTTTTACAGCTGCCACACTTTCATCAACATTAATAAACTCTTCTTCTGTATCATCGTCAATATCTATTTCTACATCGAAGATGTTAAGTCCGTGCTTTGAGTTGGCAGAAAGCGAGAAATAAGGACAGCCTAGCGCCTCGATAATTCTTTTGTATTCTTTCTCTGGGTCTGTAACAGCTATCTTGATGCCCATGACTACGGACCATCCAATTATCTTCTTTGTGGCAACACTCTTACCACTTCCTGCTTCACCGGTTACAACCATGTTATAGTTTTTTAAAGATGGGTGCCAGCTATCCAGTAGAATTGGGCGACCTTGGGGATCTGTCCCCAGGTTAATTCCTGACTGGTGCGATATTGTACCCAGTCCAAAAGGAAAAAAATCCGCTAAATTAGAAGACTCCAAGTTAAAAAAGATATCTTTCAACGGCTTTTTGTCCACCGGTGTAGCATACATCAAGGCGTCTAGTTGTCTGGTATCAGCACCCCGTAGGATAACATTGATACCTGCAAAACGTTTTACAAGTGCATTGCAAAAACGCCTAAATTTATCTTTGTTTGTAGAACTAACAACCGCCTGAAGCGAAACAAAAAATGCTTTCTCTCCAGAGGTTCTCAATCTTGCTTGCCTAGCTTGTAAATCCCTTAATTCGTTCATCATAGCAGCACGTTTAGACGATGTTTTTTCTGTAGCTATATCGGCTTCTATTCCCGCTATTTTACGTTCAATCTGCCATAAAATACGAGTGCTGTCAGCAGGTTTTATGTGAATAACGGTGTCCACGTCTGCTTCACCAAAATCACCCTGGAATAGTTGGTCGAGCATTCCGGCCCAGGTTGCGTTGCCGGTTAGTGATGCAAAAAATGATCGGAAATATCTTACTGGTTCAATAGTGCTGCCGATTTCAACCCAATAATTATTTGCCTTACCTTCAAGACTTTCCTCTCCCGGCTTAACTTCTGCAGCACTAGATGGTGCCAATAAATCCTTTTCAGAGCCCTTCCCGGCAAAATAGTTAGGCTGCTTCTTTCCCGGTGCTTTATTAGGCTTTTTCGCTTTCTTCTGCTTCGGTTTTCTCCTGAACATTTGTTTCACCCCCTGCTATAAAAGGTGTTAAGGATCGAGGTGATAACCTCATCATCCCTGCATTATCTGCATCTTCAAGTCTTGCGATAGGTGCTAAGTCTCTATTTAATGTGTGGTAGATTAATGAAAGCACACCGCGTTTATTAAGTACTTCTGCTTTAGATCCTAAATTATGTAATCCGCTGATTAGGATTTCTGCTGCATTCTCCAATTCCTGCTCTGCTAGGTCTTTGGCATCTTCTTTCGAAATAGCAGTCTTTTTTAAGCTGTGAAGTGACTTGTTTACCAACTCATTCTCCACTTCAATACCACTTTCAATGGCGGCTAGATCATCAGTGTCAATGTATATTTTGATGTAAAACTTCTTGTCCCTTACATCTTTTTCATCAATTCTTTCTTCCAGGTTACTTGTAATGTGCTTACCGTACTCTCTAATCTTATCTATTTCAGCTCTTTCGCTTACTGATTTTAAATCATTAATATAATCGCTTAGATCCATATAGCGACTTTGGACAAGAAAATCAACCGGCACTGTCAAGGAGTTAATTAAATTCCTGAAAGAAAGCCAGATAGCTTCCTGTTCCCCCTTGGATTTTAAGGCCATGTTGATGGGCTGCACCTCCAACACTAACCTAAATTGATAATCAGATAGTTGGATTAATCCATTTGGGTGAATGGTCTTATATACCAGCAAATCCTGTGTTGCGTTGTTTTTCTTACTTTTTTTGCTGTCACCACTGTTAGATTGCATCGAAAATATCACCAGAACCAAAAAAGCTCCAACTGCTAGGATGAGCAGGCTATTCATTATGCCCCCCCTTTTTTATATCTAAATTTTCGTTGCTTTAGGTTAAATGCCATATAAGACGTTACATAGCCAAACATAGTCATTCCGGACCGTCCATGCTTTACATAACAAAAAATCATACATATACCTAGTGGGACTAGATAATGAACTCTTGCAAATATAAAGCTATCAAGAGGTAGTAGTGGTAGCACTTCTGATGCCTTATTACTTAGATATAAGCCTATGCCCCACCACAACACCTCTCTCACAGTGAGGTTCGCTATAAGCTTCTCCCCTTTACCGCGAGAGTATGGGATAGGGTGATATTGCCCATGCATGTTAAACCCACCCAAATAACTGGAATACTTTCGCTACAATTGACTCTGCGGAATATATTAGAAACATTGCTACCACAAAGAGTAATAACTGCACTCTAGCCTGGGCAATTGCCTGTGCGTTTCTTCCGTTAAACCAAATGATTATCCCTGACCATATTATAAATACAACAGCTCCAAGTTTTGCTAAGTCCCTTACAAAATCAACAGCATTAGTGACCATCCTGTCTGTTTTATTCTCTAGGTCTTCACTATCACCATTGTCTGACGCTGCATCTCTTAATCTGTCTCCAACAGTTTCATCTGCTAGTACAACAGGTGTAAGTAATGCTGCTGTTATCAATATCACCAGTAGTATTAAAAGGGTTTTTTTCATGAAGTAAACCTCCATTTTTCATAATCTTAAAATGTTAGCGATAATAAAATGCTTTGGCCCCAAGGGGTACCAAATAAAACCATTACCAACCCTATGGTATAGAGCCATTCCACCAAGCCTCCACTGTCACTTAACTTTAGTCCGTAATACTCTAGGTAAGGCCAGAGCAACGGTACTCCCATGCTTGTCATTGAATCTAACAGCAAGTGCATCGCATAGCCTATGCTCCAGGGCCATAATAACCCGTATGCATTTTCGACCCCAAAGGCGTTAAGTGCTGTTATCATTAACGCGGATAAGATTCCACCCCCAAGCAGAGAATGGGTGATGGTTCTATGTCCGAAAAACCAGCTTAATGGCAGGGAAATAAAAAACAACGGTCGTCCAAGCAATGACCGTGGTTCATCGATGTCTGCTGCTAACCCCCCCAGAATTGTAAAGCCTATAGTAAGTGGCTGCCCTGGATATATTAAGGCCCCGGCTATGCCAGTAGTTAGAATATGTGCAGGTGATAACGTTATTACCTCCCCCTTTCAAATTGAAGCGTATCTTTAAGCTCTTTGGGAAACTCGTTCAAGTGTTTCTGCTTGCTGATGCACAGGTAATACTCTTTGCATCCCCAAGGGCTTTCTTCATGCTCCAGTGGTCTGACAAATGGCTCACAGATGGGTGTTGTAGTCCCGCACTGCTTTTTTAGCTTTGGGTCCAAGCAGGGCGGCTTTGGCTGCTTTACCTTAAGTTTAAAACCACCAGGATAAAGAAAGTGAATATAGATATTCCCTTCAACATCCCTGATTGCCACAAAATCTTTCGGGGTTTCTTTGAGTAATATTTCCTCAACTATGTTCTTGGGTAGTTTTGTTACTATAGAACCTCCCTCCTATCACTTGCATGGTATTGAATTGTCACTCGTTTTAGCTCTTTGCTTATGCTTCTGTAACCGGCATTGATGCTGACTTCAAAGACTTTCTCCGGATCACATAAAGCTAAGGTCGCATCTAAGCTGCTAAGCCCTAGTAATTTGGCTATTAGTTGTATGTTTACACCGTTTTGAGCAAGTTTTGTGGCAAAGGTAGCTCGCAAACAGCTGGAAGTAACCTCTGTAAGGTTTGCTTTTCGGGCATATTTCCGAATAATTGCCTCTACTGCTCCAGGGCTCAACTTTGCTCCTTTGTTTGACAGAAAAACATAACCGTCTGGATCAGCCGTATGCAGGTTCGGGTCATCTTTAAAAACTGCTTTCATTTTTAATGTCAAAGGCACTTCTCTTTGTGCAACAAGTAATCGACCAGTATTTTTATTTAAACCTACATGCCGTACTTGCAGGCCACATAGTTCCTCTGCTTTCATTCCGGTTTCAAGAAGGGTGGTCATTATGGCCAGGTCCCTTTTAGGGCCTTCTTTTGCCGCCTTAAAAAGCATGACTTGTTCTGATTCACTCAAAACCCTTGGCTTGTTTTTAGTTGTTGATAAGCACGGAGGCAATTTAGGTATGGTGTTTATTAGGCTGCTATGGTGCGCCCATTCTAAATACTTTTTAACCGCACTCAATCGTTGGTTAATAGTGCTTTCTTGCTTACCTTCATACACCATGTACTGCTGATATTTACTAAGCTTTACCTCTGTAACTTTGGACGCTGCTAATTCTTCACTGCAGCAAACCTGAAACCATCTACGAAAATATTCTAGGTTTTTGAGGTAGGTATAAGCTGTTCTTTCGCTTAAATCTTTTTTCTTTATCAGCCAGATTTTAAAGAAATTGCACTCTTCGGTGTTGTATGAGTTGTAAATTCTCCCCACTATCTTCCCTCCTTCCTTTGGTTGTTTTTAAGTTATAAAGCACTAAAAAGTCGCTTGGCTCGATAATGAGCTTTAAAAAGGTGGCACTGCTTGCACAGGTTACCATCAAAAGAACAACCACTAAGCGCTTGCTGGGCTTCGCATTGCTCAGTAGTAAACTTTAATAGGAATTGGGCATCATTTTTTTCTCTTTCTCCAACTCTTTTCCTTGGCATATTTCTTATCTACCCCTCTCTATTTTTTGATTCTGTAATAGTACATATAGCATGAAAAACAGCTCTTTTGAGCTTTTCGCTGTCTACCATAAGGTCTTGTTTTAGCCGTGTTACCCTTTCCTTGATAGCCATTATCTCACCACTTTTTCTCCTTGTGCCGCGTCTATTAAGTTATCTCTCAGTTTGATAATCTCTGGATCTAACGAAGTTTGTTCCAATAAAGACTTTTAATTTTTATATTAACAATGCCCTGAACCCTTGGTGCTATATTCAAGGGCTCAAGGCACTCTTAATACGAATGGTGTATGGGGGGAGCAAAGGGGCAGTCGTTAGACCGCCCTAGAAGTTGGCATATCTAAAGGGATTAATTGTATTTCTGCCCAGTCCTCATTTTGTACTATTTCAAGATAGTTTCTGCTATAAGGGCCGGGGCCAAGAATTAAACTGTCATTTTCGACTACTCCTGCCCTCTGTACCGCATCGGCAAATGTTTTATAAAAGTTATCCCAGTCGCCGGCGTTCTTAGGGATTTCCCCCGTTGATTTAGCTGGTCGTAGGTATACTTTAACCGTTAATAAAGCATATTTTTTGACGGGTTTCCATTTTGACCTTACGATTAAAGCCACTTTGTCCCGATAGTCGTTATATATTTGAGCTCGCTCTTTGATGAATTTACCCCTCTGGGTCTGCCTGACGTACGGAACCGGTTTTCCCGGGAATATAATTGGGTGATACTCTGTCACTTCACTTTAGCCCCTTTCTTTAATGCACACACCGTGCAAACTCTTTTTACCGCTAAGCCGGCTGCTATCTTCATGTTACCAAAGCCCTCGTAGCACTCTCGGTTGCATTCAGGGCACTTAGTTTCCGTATAATCTTTGTCTAGCAACACTTGTCTTTCTTCTACCGATAGATAATCCTTTACAAACAATGGTTCATAAGCTACTACCAATAGCCTACCTCCTTTTTTTATAGTGGCGGTCCTACGTTCGAGACGTATAAATGTAAATAACCTAAAACTAAGATTAAGGCAAAGTGAAAAATTGCTTGGATATACTTCTTGCCCTTTACATATTCTGTTGCCATTTTCATGAGCTTTATATAAAGACCAAGTATTGCTGCAAGCAGTAAAATGATAATCACAGGCGAAAGCAGAAAAAGGATGCCGTTAATAATCGTTACGTCTGTTTCGTATGCTATTCTATATAGGTACCTGTGTTTATCCGGCATGAATATCCCAAGCAATAAGGTTGCTTTATATGCATAAGGATAAACGTAAATATATAGTTTTTCTACGAAGTTGCCGTAGAGGAGAAACCCAATAACGATGGCAAAAAACCTTAACATTCACCACCACCTCCCGTTTATTATTTGTTTAAAATAAAAATGCCCCCTGCTGGGGGTTCTTACTTTCAATTTCAAGCTGCTTAACAATCTGATCTGCCAATCCTGTAAATCTTTTTGTATCGCCAATGTTTTCTACAGCATATTTCACTGCTTCCATGGACCCAACCATCCCTATTTCCTTTCTTGGCCTGGTCATGCCCGTGTATAGGAGTGATCTGTTTAACATTCGTTTATGATCCATGGAAACCGGCATAATTACTACCGGAACCTCACTTCCAATATATTTATGAACGGTTGTTGCAAAGGCTGGCATAAGTTCTTCTTTGGCCTCTGCCTCGGTATAGCTTATAAGCCTATTTCCAAATCTAACTGTAACCTCGACCTCCCCGTCCTTTGTATCGATATCGTGCACTATTCCTATGTTTCCATTATATATATCCCTGGTATCACAGTTAGTTAGATGCATACATTTGTCGCCAACTCTATAGCTATTGCCACCTAAAAAGACTTCTTTTTTATCTGATGAAGGTGGATTTAAGGCATTTTTTAGCGTTTTGTTTAGTTCGAATACACCTATAACTCCTTTTTTCATCGGGGTAATCACTTGTATGTCATCAAGCGAGTATCCTTTGTCCATAAAACCTTTGGCCAGAGCTAACATTTCTCTTGCTACCTCATGTGATGTATTTCTTTCCTTGAAATGAAAATCGCCCCCGCTGTTATCAATCTGCAAGAGCTTTCCGTTATTAATTCTATGGGCGTTAGTTTTAATAAGGCTTTCGCGAGCTGTGCGATGTATTTCTGTTAGTTTTACGGTTGGTACTCCTGCCTTAATAAGATCCGGTAATACATTCCCTGGTTTGATGCTTAGCAGTTGATCTGGGTCACCCACAAGTAGGATTTTGGTTCTCAGGGGATCTATAGCCTTAAACACAATTTCGCTTAATCTGATATCCATCAAGGTGGTCTCGTCTATCACTAGGAGATCACAGTCGAGCTTATTAAACTCATCATATTTTGGGGTTTGGCCAGGTCTAATTTTAAATTCCCGGTGTATAGTACTTGCCCCTTCGCCCGTTACTTCAGCTAAACGCTGCCCTGTTCTTCCATAAGGTGATAATAATATAACCTTTGCTCCTGGTTTTACATTCTTCAGCACCTTTACTTGCAGATCAACTGTACTTGATTTCCCGGTACCCGGCCCTCCTGTGAGCACTAAAATCCCGTGTTCGTGCAGTTCATAGACGGCTTCCTGTTGCTCTTTCGCAAGTACAATACCGTTAGCCTTCTCGTACTCCATTACATGTTTCTCCATCTGCTTTCTGAATACTAAAGCAGTGGTTTTAATTGATAGCTTTTCAGCTATCTTTTGTGCAACATTTACTTCGGATTCATATAGCCTCCTGGGATAGAACTTTTCATCTTTATACACCAGGATGTTGTCTTTTGACATGCTTGCAGCTGCTGTTTTGACCTTAGAGCTGTGCTTGTGACTCAGGCTTAGTAATTTTAGGGTCTTGCTTATTAGCTCGCTCTCTGGAAGGTAACAGTGTCCTTTCCCTTGAGCCTTACCAAGTACATAAGTTATCCCCGCCTTTAGCCGGTGCGGAGAATCTTCTTTGAGTCCGGATTTCATTCCTAAACCATCAACTTCTGTAAAACTTAAGGAGCATATTTCAGTTAGGCGGTAAGGGTTGGTTTTGACAATATTAATAGCATCCTTTCCCCATGCTTCATAGGCTTTGATAGCCATTTTGGCGTCAATTCCTTTTGGGGTCAGATGCTTCACTACATACTGTTCCTCCGTGTTTTCTAACACACTTTTATGGATTTTTTCAGCTTTTTTCTTACCTATCCCTTTAACTTCGGTTAAGATATCGGGACCTTTTTCAATGATTTCCTGTAGTGCATTATTTCCAAGTAATTCTGCTATTTCCCCGGCTTTTGTTTCTCCCACATACTTTATTGAGTTGGCCATGTAATCAATCAACTGTTCCTTGTTGCTTGGGAGACATCGTTCCATGTAATCTACTTTAACTTGCAGACCATGATCCGGGTGCTTTTTGATCTTCCCCCATATTTTAACCCTATCGGTATCTTTTGCTCGTATACTTCCGACAGCAGTAAATGTAGTTTCACCGGCTTTTAAATCAGCTACCTTGAAGTCGGAATCTTTGGAAGACCATCTGACCTTCAGTACGCCTTCCAGTGCTTCTACCTGCAATGATCTACCCCCTTTCAAGGATACACCTCCCCCAGCCCCCGGGAGATATTTAGTTTTTATTCACCACCTTATACAACCCCGTTGACCCTTGCTGTATAAGGCTTTTTGGCTTACATGTAAGTTCAAGCGACTTCAAGTTTTGACCGGGCCTGAGCTTCACCTGGTCACCACATTACCATTAACTCAGTATTCAGTCACTCAAATTTAAAATTCGTTAAGATAGATACAGGTACAATTATAAGGTTAAACAGTTTTTGTACCAAGGCTATGTTTTTTAGCGATATCCTTATCCTGGCCTTTTTCCCTATGACTGTAGGATTAAGGATAGCCTTTTGAAACTTTTGGGCGATACCTAAGACATATTCCCTATATCTCTGTTTGACTGCTTTAGCTTGACTTATAATTACTTCGACTGCCTGCTGAAGAATCGCGCTCTCGTTAAGTTCCAGTTCTACCTCCACTGGCGGCTGGCGTACTTGTCTTGCTTCGTCTTCCGGCAAAGGAGTTGCACAATTTTTCTCGTCTCTTAAAATTTTAATTACTCTTGGAATGTTTACGATGCTATGGTAGATATCTCTGTTCTCTTCCTGGTTGATATCTTTATCTAACTCTATAAATATGTAACCTGGGTAAGATGGTTCTTCTACCTCTGCCCCACCCTTCAACACTGTTCGTGTAGCTGGAAGGGTTTTAATACCTAGGTGCCCTAAACTGTCTTCTATTTCACTTGCAGTGGCTACCTCCCAGCCAGTATGTACCTGTAATGCAAAAACGTATGCCATTTGCAGTCACCTCTTTTGATAGGTATGCGGTAATAGTTTATCTAGGAAACCCTCAATAACTCTTGTATTGTTTCGACAATATGATGTCGATTGTTGGTATTTTCTGGCTAACTTTTACAATTTAATTTTACCACCACGGCAAAATTTTTCAATAGCAAAAAGCCGATGGACAAGCGTCTGAACGCTGTTTTTCAAAAGCACTCAAAAACTTTTCGCAATATTCGCTATACTCCGACGCAACTCGACAGTATTCGTCGACATTGTTTTTTTATTGGTTATACATGGGAATGCTTTAAATAATATGATATAATTCACTGTACTAATAGCTATTTTACATGGTGACAACATAAGCGTGGATATATGTATTGGAGGTGGTATTATGAGTAATAAATCGAATAATCCGTTAAATTCAACCCATTATGCTACTTCTTTTCCGTTTAATATTGATAATGAAAATGAATTAGTTATTATGACTAAAATATGCTGGCTTATGTTGGAACATCGTAGACAGGACCTTATGAATGGGTTAGAGGGCGAAATAGATTTCTGGAAGGATCATCCCATATTAAACAGTGCGGGCCCGGAAATTGTAAAGGATGATGCAAGGAGAAACTTGATAGCCGCAGAATCTCTTTACGAAAAACTTTCTACCTACTTTGAAGAAAAAGAGAACGATAATCAGACCGGCTTAAAAAAGGTAAGGAAAACAATAAAAAAACAACAACCTTAGTAAAATATTAAATCCCCTTATACCAAGATGAGCATAAGGGGATTTTTTTATATACTGAAGACAGCTTCAGTAGCTTTTTGGTCAAAAAGGCTTTTCGCTACAACTAATTTGTCAGAGAACTCCTTTAGCACAGCATTACCCGCCCCTGTATCCATTTGTATTGAAATAATACTGAATTTTTTTCTGCGCTTTTCTTTCTCTATTTCTGCTAGCAAGTCAGGCCTCACCGAACAACGCCCATCAGTAATGAATATTACATCACCTTTTTTATATTTGTTTTGTCTTAGAAACCACAGTGCTTTACTGAGAGGCACATTAAAATCTGTTCCTCCGTCAAAAAAATGCTCTGCCATTTCTACTATTACCTTAGGCTTTACCTTTTTAGGCTTTTCGTAAGTCCAAGTGCGGCACTGAGTTGCACTTGCAAAGTTAATCACTGCAAAAGCGCGGTTTTGTTTTTTAGCTATGGCCAGCAAGGCAATCATTACCGCTTTTGCTTCCCTATCTAGGTTTACCATGGATCCAGAAGTGTCTAAGCAAATAATTATAGGCCCTTTGCCGAGTTTTTCATTGCTTCGCGGAACATACTGCAGTGTTTTCCCTTCAGCAAATCTTTGTAAAAACTCCTTTCGTGTATTCCGTTTTCGCAGCTGCACTATTTCCTGAGGCAATAAACTTTGAGGATCATTCCCTGTGGCTACAGTTGTTTTCACTACAGAGTTTTTGTTCTTAGATTTCTGCTTTTTTTGTGCGATCCGTTTCATTCGTCCGGCTAGAACAGCAATTTCTTTAAGTTTAGGATTCCCCTGAATCGTTTCTGATAATCTGATTCGTTCTTTTGCAGATACTGTCTCTTGGCTGCCGGATTCTACCCCATACCCTAGTCCTTTAATAAGGCTATTGGTGGCATCAGTATCTATCTTAGTATTATTGGCGGCTTCTGCTACCGCCTGGTTTACAGCGTCTTTACCTTTTTGAGACTCTAAGTATTGAACAAGTTCTTCTATCGCTTGTCCGTTCAATTGTTTGGCTTTATTCATCAGTCTGGCAGCTTTACTGCTGTTGGACTTTGCTTGTTTCTGCAGCTCGCTTTTCTTGTCTTCGTCTGTTTCGTTTTGTGCTGCTTGTTTTAGAGTTTCAGCTTTATTTCTATACTGCTCAGCTTCCTTTTCTTTCTCCCGACTCTTCTCTATCTTATCAGCTGCATTATTATCTTTTAAAAGCTTTTTAAGAGCATCCCCCATCTGAATTGCACCTAACGCAGATGCCAACTCATCGATTTTCGTATATTCTCTTAAACCCTGGTATTCCGTATTTTCCATCAGTTTTTCCATTAATACCTGATGCGGTTTGACTTCTTCTTTTATATCTTCTATTTCCGCAAGCCGTGGTTCATATTTATATAATCCGGCCCATACGTCTCCTAAAAGATCTGGAAAGGTGGAAAGCTGCTGCTTTCCATGCCCTTCCAGCTTCTGCAGTTTTTTGCTAACAGATCGAAGTTCTCCATACTTCCTTCGATCATACCGGTCTGTATTTAAGACGCTTTTAAGTTTAAACTCTTTCACGCGGAACACCACCTTTATTCCAAACCCAGGCAGGTATTCAATACGGCCTGGTTTTTTTGTTTGATTACTCCAACCTTAGTATCAATTTCATTTTCCTTGGATGGAAACTGCTTCCTGATATCTTTCATTTCAGCTGCCAGTCCTTTTAACTTTTTATTAGCTTCAGTTCCTGCCTCAGTCGATGCAGCCTGTAAAGCATTGTGTGCTATTTCCTCCGCTTCACTCATCAACTTTTCAACCATTTCTGTAAATTTATCTACAGTATGCTTAGCCACTATACTTGCGACAGTCTTTATCTGCTCGGGTTCCATCCAAAGGATATGTTTCAAGATGTTTAAATCTTTTGGGTCTACGCTGTTAGCACCACGCATTGCTGCGGCGGCTTTGACCACTTTGATGCTTTGTTTCCACCGGCGGTCAGATGGGTTAACTCCTTCTTCCTCCAGCTCTACTTTTAGTTGAGTGTATAATTCAAAGATATTCTTATCTACTATAAGTTTTGATGCATCTACCTGAATTTGTTTTAGTTCATCTATTGTTAGCTCCGGAGCAGCCGTACTATTAGGCGAATCCTGCATCATCTTAAGGAAATTGCTATCTTCGCTAATTGGCTTGATTTCATATCTTAAAATAAATCTATCAAACAACGCCTCTAAGTTTTCTTCTTCCGGATACTCATTCGAAGCTCCGAATAGAGTTACTAACGGCACTTTCACAGGCTGTCCGTTATTATGAAACAACCTCTCGTTTATGATCGTCAAGAGGTTGTTTAAGATAGCACTGTTAGCCTTAAATATCTCATCAGCAAAGGCTATATGCGCTTCCGGTAGCTTGTTTTGGGTTACCCTTTCATATACTCCTTGTTCTAATTTTTGAAGCGATACAGGGCCAAATAACTCGTCTGGCGTAGAAAATTGTGACAGGAGCCAATGAAAATAGTTGCCTCCGTTTATGCACTTTGCAAGTTCGCCAACAAGTTCTGACTTCGCTGTACCAGGAGGCCCGATTAGCAGCATGTGTTGACCTGCGATTAAGCTGGTCAACATGCCTTTGATAATATCGGTCCTTTCAACAAACTTGCCATTTAGATGTATATATATATCTTTAATTTTTTGCATCTAGAAACACTCCTTTTGGTTTTTTGATATAAATAATCCCGGCTGCAAATTTCTTTGCTAACCAGGATTTGATTTTTGCTGGCTTTAGGTAAAAGTAAGGTGTTAATTTATATCACCAGTAAAGTCTTTACTTTCAATAATCGTTTGCGGCTAATCAGTGTTCCACTATAATAGCGGACTCTTAATCGCATAGCTCATTTTCACCTGCCGCATGCTCTTAAATTTTTACCCACGTTGGATCTTTAACCACATTTTTGACAATTACCTAACAGCGCTGCCGGGAGAAGTGGTACTCAATGTAGAACCACCTTCCCCAGCAAACTTTTGATTATTCTTTTTCGGTTGCTGTTAATTTGTCAGCTAGTTTTCTTACCTGCAGCTTTATTAGATTAGTTAATTCATACATATCTTCCAGTTCACTGCCTAAGGTTTCTTGGTATGAACCAAAGTTTCGGATTATTTGTTTCGCATCGTCAATACTGTTATTAATCTTACCAACAGAGGCATTGTCATCAGTTATTGACTTCTTAAGGCTCCTTATCGTAGTTTTAAGTTGGTCAGATAACTTTTCCTTAACCATATCCCGCATATCATTTCGGTCAATAACTGGGATCATCCATCCTTCGCTTTCACCTACCAAGAGGGAGATAAAGTCAACAAGTTTCCGTAGTGTTTCTTCATGTTGTATTGGGATAAAATAAATCCCGCCTGAAGGCCGAACGCTTACGGGTGCAAGGCTAGATAATATGTTATAGATCATAGACCTAATAGCCCGGCTGTCATGATGACTCTTGAAAATATCATAGTCAACCAGAACCTGATCAACTTTAGCGCTGATGCCGGCTTGATTTTTCCTAAAAGCTACTGTACCTACCTTTTTATCCAGCGTGAACCGTACAGCATTAGACTCATACTCCAGTCTCTTGTTTTCGCTATCCACCGTTTCTATAACAAGTGCTCGTTCTACAATCTCCTTATTACTCGTTACCTCTCTAACAAGAAAATTATAAAAAACCTTGCTATTAGCTGACGGCACCCTGTTTTCCTCGGCACTTTTAGTCGCCCGTCTAAATGCGTCTGGCAATCTGATTTCTGGTGGCATAAACCCTTCGTTTAAACCAACCTTGCTAAGGTATCCCCTTAATGTAGTTCGGTCAATGAGACACTCACTGATTGTGTACCACACCAAATGACCTAGAAGGTTATCTCCTTCCTCCTTAGCAACTGTGATCTGTTCAACTTGAAATGCTGACAAACTACTCATGCTTTCCTCCTTTCTCACCGAACATACTAGGACCTGCGGCCTTTGATACGTCAGGTGACCGTAAGTGTTTTTCTGCCCCCTACGATAGGCAAGATTTTTTTACCCTTCTTGCTTTCTTCTTATTTCTTTTTTCGCCACCCTCTTACTTTACTGATGATTTCAAACTCCTAAGATAAACCCTTTCAGCGCTTTTAGAACAACTTGTAAATCGAAATTCCATCCTGAGGTTTTCGCACTCTTAACAAGATCTGTATTCTACTGCACGGCTTTTGCAAACGAAAAAAGGCCGCCAATCTCTTTTATTAAGAGAAATAAGCGACCTGTTTTTTTGCACTAAAAAACTTACCCTTGGGTAAGCATATATAGTATATGCAGTTTTACATGGTCAGTGTTTTTTAACACAACACACTTTTCTCCATGCCTTGCATTTCATTGCCTGCGCACCTTGACGGTGGGGCGTAAAATGCCTTTACATCCTAATGCGTTCATTAACCTGCTCACTCCTTTGAGTGGGATTTTAAACGCCTGGAGTACTTAATATAGTGATATTATATAGCAACTTTTGGTAAATGGCAAATAGATTAAACTAACTTTTTCCAATTTTCTACTTGATATTTTATTTTTCGTACTTTATACTAAATTTAAGAAGCCACTTAAATCTTGGTCTTCTCCATTCTTAATTATCAATCCAGGTGCTTAAGCCCCATCATCCAGATGAGCAGGCTAATGAGCGAAGCACATTTCTTAGCACTTAAACCCCACCAACAGGTGAGCAGGCGAAACCGTGCATCAATTCCTTAATTATTTATTTTTTTTAAAATCCTGACTGAAAGTCACTATGTCTAAAAAATGTTCCGTAAAATAATTATTGTTAGGGAGCATTTCTTAAATTATATTTCTGGCAAATTTATATCTACCTTTTTAATATAATTATACTAAAAATTACCAAAGACAGTTTATCGCAAAAGGCGATAGCTGTCTTTTTTGTATTAGGAATTAATTAAATCTAGTAACTCTATTTTGTTAAGGAAGGGATCTCATGGAGATAACAATGATTATTTGCATGGACAAGGAGGTGATACCGTGTTAATAGAAAATTTTCAAGATTTACCAGTAGTATTAACTGTACCTGAAATGGCTAAAGTGCTCAGAATTAGCCGGTCCAAAGCATACAGTTTATCAAAAGAAACAGGTTTTCCTACTATCAAAATCGGTCGCTGCATAAGGGTATCTAAGCATGAATTACTTCAATGGCTCGGTAAGCATTTTGAGGCAAATAATGATACAATGTAGTTATCCTCGTGCCTGAAAGCCTGAAAGGAGGAAAGTAAATTAATGCGAGGACATATTAGAAAGCGATCAAAAGGTTCATATTCAATAATAATCGATTTAAGTATTGATCCTTTAACTGGGAAGAGAAAACAGAAATGGTTTACAGTACAAGGCAACAAAAAACAAGCCGAAAAATTCTTAACTGAAAAATTGAGGGAATTGGATACCGGCACTTTCATTGATGAACCAAATATTACTTTTGGGGAGTATCTGGAATATTGGTTAGAAGAGTGTTGTAAGCCTAATCAAACGCCTAATACTTACGAAAGCTACGAAAGAAATGTCACCAAACATATTACTCCTAATCTAGGTACTATTCTTTTAATAAAGCTTACACCACTACATTTACAACAGTTCTATTCTAAAAGTCTAAAAAGAGGTCGTCTAAATGGTAAAGGCGGCCTCTCAAATAAGACAGTATTGTACTTTCATCGTATTATCCATTCTGCTCTAGAACGGGCGTTAAAATGGCAGATGATTAGTAGGAATGTTGCTAGAGCTGTGGAACCTCCTAAACCAAAAAAATACAAGTCTAACACTTTAAATGATAAGGAAGTTCTAAAACTACTAAAAGTAGTCAAAGAGTCATCGATTTATATTCCTGTTCTTTTAGGTATTTCAACCGGGATGAGGCGTGGCGAAATACTTGGCTTAACGTGGGAAAGCATAGATTTAAAAGCTGGAATAGCCAAAGTGGTTCAATCTCTAGCACCAACTAAGGACGGAGTGCAGTTTGTTCCACCGAAGAGTGAAAACAGCAATAGAACCATATCTTTGCCACCCTCAGTTGTTGAGGCATTATCACTATACGAGATAGAACAAAAGGAATATAAATCACGCTTGGGTGAAGCTTACGAGGATAATGATCTAGTCTGTTGTTATCCTGATGGCAGACCAATTAATCCAGGTACATTCAGTCACCAATTCAAGAACTTATTAGATAGAAATGACTTACCTTCTATCCGGTTCCATGACCTTCGACATTCACATGCATCCTTGTTGGTTAAACAGGGTGTTCAACCAAAGATAATATCAAACCGTTTAGGTCATAGTACCATAAGTATAACGATGGATATTTACTCTCACGTTTTACAGGAAACGGATAAAGAAACAGCAAACCAATTCGATGAAATACTAACAGAAAAATAAGCTCCGTTAGCAAACCGTTAGCAAATCGTAAAATTCACTAAGTTCTCATAGAAACAAAAAAATACCAAAAGTCTAGAACTCTTGGTATCACTAGGTTTCTGGTGCCGAGGACCGGAATCGAACCGGTACGGTCGTTGAGGACCGCAGGATTTTAAGTCCTGTGCGTCTGCCAGTTCCGCCACCCCGGCACGTATCTTGTTGTGGTTGAGGTCTTGGCGGTGCAACCGCCGAAACCGGAACAATAAGTAGTATAACAAATCTAGTAGGAAAATGCAACTAAAAAGCCATTATTTTTATTGTAAATAGTCACCAAATAGTTCCCATGGTTACGGGACTTATCGCAATTTATTTAACTTGAAAAACCTTAAAACCCAGCTCATCTTCAGTGTGTGTTTTTTTATCTATTTTAGCTATGACCCGCTTAATACGTTCTTTCCCTATATCGGCTATGGTTCTGCAGCCAAACTCGTTTGCAGCACTTCCTTCTTCTATCAGTTCAGGGCTTTGAACCATAATGAATCTTCTTCTCCCCTTATCTTCTTTGTTAAGTTCCAATACTGCCTGGGCCGTTGAGCAGGAACCGGCAAAAAAATCCAATATTAGATCATCCTGGGCTGCAACTGTGTTAATAAGAAACTTAAGTAGTCTAACGGGCTTTGGGTAATCCATAATGGATTTACCATTAAACAACACCTTTAGTTCCTCTTCCGCATCCTCATTAGTACCTACTTCCAACAAACCATCGGATATTAATTTAGGCTTTCGCTCTTCCTCCCCTACATAGCGGCGTAATGCTTTTCGGGACGTTATATATCCATACCGCTCAAAGATTTTTTGGGGAACCCTAAATGGTCCTCTTATTCTAACATCGTTAAGCAATTTACCATCTTGAACATGAGCGGTGTCTAGAAGTTCAAATTTTAGAGACCGAGCACCATATAACCCATGCGGTAGTGTAGCATCTGTACATTTAACGTCAGCACCTGCCGGCAGGGTTCTTAGGGAGGGCTTATTACCTGCATTAAGAACCGGTCGGGTCGTGTCAGTTGTTGTACCTTGTGTCATACCCTTAAAAAATGTCTTATCTTTAGCATAAACCAGCACATATTCAAACAATGTGGCAACGTGAGCCGATAAATATGCGGGCTTTCTTTTGCGCTTCCATTTTAGAATAGAAACGAAATTTTCTTCACCAAAAATTTCATTCATAGATAATATTAAGTTGGCCAGTTCATGGTTATCTACGCTAATAAAAATAACACCGTCATATGTTAGGAGCTTCCTAGCTAGCATTAGCCTTGGATACATCATGGACAGCCATTTTGAATGCAACCTTCCGGACCTGATTAGCTTGTCATCAAATTCAGATCCACTACGTTTCTTAGATGATGTGACTGAGCTTTTGAAATCATCATTATATGTAAACTGCTGGCCTGTATTATATGGTGGGTCAATATAGATGATTTTTATCTTTTGGTAATATTCCGCTTGCAATAGCTTTAAGGCATCCAGATTATCCCCTTCGATAAATAGATTCCCGGTATTAGTCCAATTAATAGACTCATCTTCTTTAGGAATTAACTTCGCTTTGGCAGGCTCTATGGCTTGGTCCTTTGCCTTTTGTTTGCCCACCCATGTAAAGTTATAACATTCCCTTTGATAAACCAAGTCCTCACCTATTAGATCCTTTAATTTTTCTATATCTAACTTCCCATTAACATAAGCTTCAGGAAATAACTGCTGCAACATCGCTAGTCTACCAATCTCATCAACTGGTTTGCCTTTACCTTTTTCCCAAGCCATGTAAACACTCCCTAACGATAATTTCCCATATATTAAAAAAATTACAGTCTTTTGACTGTAATCCTGAATATTCATGTGGAGGCGGCACCCGGACTCGAACCGGGGATAAAGGATTTGCAGTCCTCTGCCTTAGCCGCTTGGCCATGCCGCCAAGTGTATTTAAACATAAATATGGAGCGGGTGAAGGGATTCGGACCCTCGACTTCGACCTTGGCAAGGTCGCACTCTACCACTGAGTTACACCCGCATTAAAAATGGTGCCTCGGGGCGGAATCGAACCACCGACACGAGGATTTTCAGTCCTCTGCTCTACCGACTGAGCTACCGAGGCAAACAAATGGCGGAGCTGACGAGAGTCGAACTCGCGATCTCCGGCGTGACAGGCCGGCATGTTAGACCACTACACCACAGCTCCGTATTTAGTGTTTTTCTTTAGTGCGACAATAAACAGTATACACAAAATTTAATCAAAAGTCAAAAGAAATTTTAGGAAATTGTCGCTTCAGTTAACTTTAGTTATTCTTAACGCAAGAAGTATTATAGCACGGTATTAGATTGTCGGTCAAATGAAAAATTTAGGAAATAGTATTTTGTTGATTGTAATAACTACCCAAACATTAGAAGCAGTTCACGCACTATCTTTGCACCGGTTAAGGCGGTACGCCAAGACTGGTCCCCAAATGGTGCAATTTCTACTAAATCCATGCCCACTATGTGTTGATCCTTTAATAAATATAGTGTCTTAAACAATTCATCTGCAGAAATCCCTCCCGGTTCGGGCGTACCCGTGCCGGGTGCATAGGCCGGGTCCAGGACATCTATATCAATAGTTAAATATATTGGACGGCCCTGAATATCCGGAAGTATCTTTTCTACCGCAGAATAAACTCCCTTATAGAATAAATTGGTATGCTCTTTGGCAAATTGAAACTCTTCTCTAGTACCGGACCTGATACCGAACTGGTATACATTCTTCCCGCCTATTAAGTCACATGCTTTGCGAATTACAGTAGCATGGGATTGAGATTCTCCCATATAGTTTGTACGCAAATCAGCATGAGCATCAAAATGCAGCAGGACCAAGTCGTTATAATACTTGGACATAGCATCCAAAACCGGGTAGCTGATTAAATGTTCGCCTCCGAGGAAGAAAGGAATGTTATCCTCTTTTAGGATTTGTTCCGTACGCTCTTTGATCAGCTCAAGGCTTTTACCTACATTCCCAAAAGGCAGATCTAAATCTCCCTCGTCGAAGAATTTTACATTTTCCAGACTATTATCTAAATCAAAACTATAGTCTTCCAATCCTTCAGAAACACTTCTTATTTCATGCGGCCCGCGCCGTGTTCCAGGACGAAAGCTGACCGTAAAATCCATCGGCGCTCCTACTAATATAATTCGGGCCTCGCTCCTATTATCTAAACTACCCATAAACTGCATATAGTCTACCTCCTACGGCATCAGTTCTTTAACAAATGGCGGCAGTACCAACGAACTAAAATGTACGTCTTTAGAATAGTATTTTGTATTAAGGTCAGGAATATTATCCTTATTTACATTTTCAGGGTCATGTTTCTTACTTCCTAAAGAGAATGACCATAAACCGCCGGGATAGGTAGGAACATTTGCCAAAATTAACTTATTAACTTTAAAAATATCACTTAAATCCGCTTGAATACGACTAATTAGATCTCGGTTGAAAAATGGGGATTCCGTTTGAGCCACAAAAATCCCTTCCGCAGTTAAAGCCTTATCTATTTGCTTATAAAAATCAGCAGAAAACAGGCCTACAGCTGGCCCTACAGGGTCAGTTGAATCAACAATAATAATGTCATATGTATTTTCATGCTCCTGAATATGTTTTATGCCATCAGCTATCAACACCTGCACTTTAGGGTCAGCCAGAGCACATGAGATTTCGGGCA